>Ga0209396_1000136_pt1 | contig 97257 bp, 80 predicted proteins | sample GOMGulsemesocosm_6_FD_184638 | JGI IMG/M metagenome (GOLD analysis project Ga0209396, IMG submission 184638) | Methane-oxidizing microbial communities from mesocosms in the Gulf of Mexico - GOM8C Gulf of Mexico (SPAdes) (version 2) | ecosystem: Environmental > Aquatic > Marine > Cold seeps... | reverse complement strand
ACATATATCAGCAAGCAGATGCTGTTGGGGCGTGGTTTTATTTACTCGAGAAAGCCTTGTTCGATCATATCGGTGGACGGATGCAAAATGAAATAAGCCCGAAAGTGCAACGTTTCTTAAAGAAAAATACTTTGCTTAATCCGTCTGTTTAGCCGTGTTTTATTTCTTTAGCTATAAATTTTTAATGAAGACGTGGCTGCGAAATTCAGGTCACGCCGATGAAGGGTATTCATCGAATGGTTGGGTAGAGTACGGTAGACGTACAATGCCTGAAATACACTTTAGTACTATTGAATAACAAAGGATAAATATATGAGCATGAAATATAAAACGGTCAATATTACATTTAAAAATCGCTGGACTAAGTCAGCACTAAATAATGAAGAGTTAGATAAGGCTATTAATGATGAAGCGTCTGATGGTTGGGAGTTAATCAGTGTAAATATCTTAACGTTATTGGGATATCCTCAATCAGCACTCTGTGCATATAAAAAGTAAAAATTGGCATAGTTTCCTTTAATGCAGATTTGAACAAATGCTGCCAATTTGGGCGTAATACCTTTTATGTATAACCTTGCCCAATGACGATTACAACTAAAGTCATTGAGTAAACTAATACCCAGTTACAATTAATTCCCTAATATAGAGAAAAGCTATTTGTATATCGTTTGTTAATGTGGATAAAATGAACATAATTATAATTATAAATCCACTGGACTGTTATGCGCTTTGCTATTTCATCAACCTCACTAGTACTTTCAATTTTTCTTGTTGCCGCGTTATCTGCTTGTGGTGGAGAGAATCGTGCAGAAAAAGATAAAGAAAAAAAAGTATATAAAGTACCTGTTGAAACCGCTTTAGTGACAAAACAAACCATCACCAACACCTATAGAACTACGGCTGTATTAGAAGCCAGAGCTGAAAGTAAAGTCACCAATAAAGTAACGGGAATGATTGAACGTATCTTAGTTGAAGAAGGCATGTCTGTAACAAAAGGACAGATATTAGCTGAAATAGATTCTGAAAATTATTTATTAGAGCTTGAACGTACAACAATCGACCTTGATTCAGCCGTTGCAGAATATAATCGTAGTAGACCTATCGATGGTAAGCAGTTAATTCCAGCTAAAGATTTAGAAAAACTTGAATTTTTAGTGAAAACGAGAAGAAACCAACAAAAAGTTGCTGCTATACAAGTACGAGATTCGAAAGTTCGCGCACCAATATCGGGTGTTATCGCATCAAGAATGGTGAAAGAAGGTAACATGTCTGGGAATGCGGGCAGCGAAATGTTTAACATCGTCGCGCTAAATACCTTACAAGGTGTTGTTTATTTGCCAGAAGCAGAAATGAATAACGTTCATATCATGCAACAAGCAGAGTTACATTTCCCCGCTAATGCAAAAGCAGTTCCTGCAAAAGTTGGTTTGATTTCTCCTGTTATTGATACAGAGTCAGGAACTTTTAAAGTTACCTTGAAAGTTAATAATGACGACCATGACTTAAAGCCAGGTATGTTCGCTAAAGTGTCGTTAACACTTGATGTTCATAATAATGCGCAAATAGTGCCGCAAAAAGCGTTGCTCGTTACCGATACCGAAACCAGCATATTCGTTGTTAAAGACAATAAAGCCAAAAAAGTGACGGTGGTTACTGGTTTTGAGCAAGATGGTTTTGTTGAAATATTAACGCCATTAAATGAAGAAGAACCTATTGTGATTGTTGGTCAGCAAGGATTGAAAATTGACAGTGTGGTTAAAATCATAGGGGAAGAAGAGCTTGAAGAGCAGCATGAGGGACAAAACGCTGAACTAAGTACGGATAATAATACCGCTAAAGTAACGACTGAAAATCAAGCTATAAAGCACTAAATTGTCTTGAAGTCGCTTTTACCTAATCGTTATATCTAAAGGAATTATTATTTATGAGTATTGTTAGTACAGTGGTTAAACGCCCTGTAACCGTAGCGATGTTTACGCTCGCTGTTATGTTATTTGGCATGGTTGGTTTTTCACGACTATCTGTTTCTTTGTTACCTGATCTTTCATACCCAACGTTAACGGTTAGAACAGATAATGTTGGAGCCGCTCCTGCTGAAATAGAACAATTGATCAGCAAACCGATTGAAGAGTCAGTCGGTGTCGTGAAAGGTATCCGCAAAGTACATTCTATCTCAAAATCTGGACAATCAGATGTCATTATTGAGTTTGAATGGGGCGTAGCAATGAATTTTGCTACGCAAAATGTTCGTGAAAAACTCGACATTATTGCGTTGCCGAAAGATGTTAATAAACCCATTATTTTACGTTTCAATCCTGCTCTCGACCCAATAATTCGCCTAGGGTTGTCAACAGAGAATACTCATCCTCGAGCATTAAAAAAGATACGTACCTTCGCCGAACAAGAAATAAAACGACAGCTTGAAACTATTTCAGGTGTTGCTGCTGTTCAGCTTGGTGGTGGTTTACAGCAAGAAATTCAAGTTGTTTTTGACCAAGAAAAAGCTGCTCGTCGAGGTATTACGGCGCAAAGTATTGTTTCACGTATTCAAAGTGAAAATATCAATATGTCAGCCGGTCGTGTTTATGATGGCCAGCAAGAGTATTTAGTTCGCACACTTAATCAGTTTGTTTCGCTCAAGCAACTTGGCAACATGATTGTTAAACAAGCCGATGGCAAAACCATTTATCTAAAAGATATTGCAAAAGTTATTGATGGTGAAAAAGAACGTACTGATATTACCCGTATTAATAATCATGAAGCTATTGAACTTGCGATCTATAAAGAAGGTGATGCTAATACAGTAACCGTGGCAAAAGCGGTTAATGACAAATTAACAGAGCTTAAAGAATCGTTACCGAAAGAACTAACTTTTACTGTAATTTACGACCAATCTGAATTCATCATCAACGCTGTAGACGAAGTAAAAAGTGCTGCTATTGTTGGTGGGCTACTTGCGATGTTGATTTTATACTTATTTTTAGGCAACTTTTTCAATACTATTATAATTTCATTAGCCATACCCATTTCAATCATTGCTACTTTTAACTTGATGTTTGCAAATGACATTAGCCTTAACATTATGTCATTAGGCGGCATTGCCTTAGCGGTAGGATTATTGGTGGATAACGCTATTGTCGTACTTGAAAATATTGCTCGATATCGTGAGAAAGGCTTTCGAGTTATTGATGCTGCTATCAAAGGAACCGATGAAGTTTCTGGTGCCGTTATCGCTTCTACGCTAACGACACTCGCGGTATTTTTTCCATTAGCCTTCGTTACAGGCTTTGCTGGACAATTATTCAGTGACCAAGCGATGACTGTTACCTTTGCCTTACTGGCATCTCTTGTTGTTGCATTGACATTAATTCCTATGTTGGCGTCTCGTCAATTTAGTGCGGAAAAGTTGTCACCTGAAAGTGAAAATCAATCATTAGCAAAAAATACTGACCAAGTACCTCTAAGTAAAAGAAAGAAAACTGTTAAAATAATACTTCAAATCGCGGCATTTCCCTTTTTGTTAGTTTTCAATTATCTACCTTTGTATGTAACCAAAGCATTATTACTCTTTACCAATTTTATCACCAAAGTGGTTAGCTTTATTTTTCGACCTGCGCATAAAGTGTTTAGTTTTTATTTTGAAAAAATAGCTTCAGCCTATAGTCGATTATTAAAATTAGCGCTGCAGCACAGAGCTATGTTAGTAGGGATCAGTTTAGTCTTTGCTATTGCTGTCATGAGTTTATTACCGAAAATTGCCGTTGAGTTAGTACCAGAAGTGGCAAAAGCAGAATTTACCATTGAATTAACCTTACCACAGGGAACGCCTATTTCTGTGACAGATAAGCGATTGAAAGATCTTGCTGCGACGGTTGCCAAAGATGAACGGGTAAAACACAGCTATTCATTAGCAGGCAGTGGTAGTTTAATGATGAGCTCAGCTAGTAAGGGCGGTGAAAACTGGGGACAACTATTAGTGGCGCTTCACAGCAGTGATGATCTTGAATCAGTAAAGGCTGTTGTACGCGACAAAGTCGCACAAATGGCTGATGTAAATGCTGAAATAGCGCAAACAGAAATGTTCACAACAGAACGTCCGTTGCAAATTATTTTATCTGGATACGACCTTGTTGGTTTAAAAAAATACAGCGACCAGCTAATGCAAAAACTGTCGGAGGATAAACAGTTTATTGACTTGAACAATAGCTTGCGTGCAGGGCAACCTGAATTGAAAATAAGCTTTGATAACGAACGTTTAGCAAGTCTAGAGCTAAAAGCTTCTGACATTGCTGACCAGTTAGTGACTAAAATTGCGGGTTCCGTAGCCAGTAAATATAACTTACAAGACAGACAAGTTGACATTTTAGTACGGGCAGATGAAAACTCACGAAATTCAGCGCAAGCAATTCGTCAATTAACCGTGAACTCGCAACAAGCTAAATCATTGCCGTTAAATGCAATAGCTGATATTACCGAAAGTATTGGCCCTAATGAAATTAACCGAATTGATCAAAGTCGTGTTGCTATTATTTCAGCCTCTTTAGCTTATGGCGACTTATCTGAGGCAGCAGCTAAAGCAGAAGAATTAGTTAAAGAGCTATATTTACCTTTTAATCTTAAAGCAAAAGTCGCAGGACAAAATGAAGAAATGAACAGTTCATTTTCTTCGTTGATGATGGCGTTAGCTTTGGCGGTATTTTTAGTTTATTTAGTAATGGCTTCGCAATTTGAGTCGTTGTTAAACCCGTTTATCATTTTGTTTTCTATACCGCTTGCTGTTTTAGGATCGGTATTAGGTTTATACGTTACAGGCACTAATATCAGCGTTATTGTGCTGATTGGGGTCATAATGTTAACCGGTATAGTGGTTAACAATGCGATTGTTTTAGTCGATAGAATTAATCAGCTACGCTACAAAGGGGTTGATAAACTAACGGCAATAATGGAAGCAAGTCGTTCACGTTTTCGTCCTATTATTATGACATCGTTAACCACTATTCTAGGTTTAGCGCCACTAGCCTTTAGTAGTGGTGAAGGCGCGGAATTAAGGGCGCCACTGGCTATTACAGTGATGAGTGGTTTACTTGTTGCTACGTTACTAACGTTGTTACTAATACCGGTCTTATATAGCTTGTTTGACAGAAAAACATATATTGTTGAAAGTGATGACCTCGAGAGTAATGATCTTAAAAACCAGCAAGTTGATAGTGCGCTTTCTAACAATATAGCCGAGGCATAATATGACCCAGCCAACGGCTAATAATAGAAAATTTAAGCAAAAAGTTTTTGACTTACCCATAACTGTTTGGTTAACCGCATTAGCGATTAAACGTCCTGTGACTACAGCAATGTTGATGTTATCGCTTTTTGTTACGGGCTTGGTTGCGAGTAAATTGTTACCACAAGAAAGCTGGCCAGCGGTGAATATTCCCATGGCTTTCATTAATGTGCCATACAATGGTGCCACCCCTGAAGAAGTAGAACGCTTAATTACCCGGCCAATAGAAGAAGCGGTTTCTACTTTAGGCGGTATTACTGAAATGATATCGAGAAGCCGTGCAGACAGTGCTTCTATTCAAGTGATCATGGATCTTAGCAGTGATCTCGATAGTAAAATATTGGAAGTAAGAGAAAAAGTTGACATGGTACGCCATCTTTTACCGGATGACGTGCAAAGAGTTATGGTGCAGAAGTTCTCAACCGAAGACCTTCCTGTGTTGAGCTTAGTATTATCCGGAAATAAAAGCCTAAGTCAGGCTTACGACTTTTTAGATAAAAAACTAAAAAGGCCACTAGAAAGGCTCCAAGGTGTTGGCAAAGTTGAAATGCGTGGCGTTATCCAACCCCATATAGAAATTCATTTAGACAGCATTAAATTAGCGATGAATCGTGTTGACCAAGCAAAGTTATTGCAAGACTTACGTGATAGTAATTTTCTTGTTAAATCAGGCTCAATTCTCAATGGCGGTCGAAAGTTTAGAATTTCACCTGATGGTGAATATCATAGTTTGGCGGATATCAAAAACTTTCAAGTTAAAGCCGGCGTTAGGCTAAGTGAAGTGGCCACTGTTAGCTTAACGGCTCCACCAAAAAATAGCGAAATAAGAACCGATCGTAAAAAATCTGTCGGCTTAGAAGTGTTTAAAGAGTCTGACTCAAACGTGGTCGAAGTTACCAACAACATAGTTACCTTAATTGAAAGTCTTCGCCAAAATGATGAGTTTAAAGATATAACTATCGCTATTAAAGAAAACAGTGGTGAAGAAATTCAACAATCGTTAGCTGATTTATTAAAAGCAGGCGCCTTAGGTATTGTCTTGTCTTTTATTGTTTTATTCATATTTTTACGCAATAGCCATATAACTTTAGTTGTTGTTGCTTCAGTACCTATATCATTGAGTTTTGCTTTAGCAGGCATGTATTTTATGGGGTACACCTTAAATATGTTGTCCCTTGCTGGGCTGTTTATTGCGGTTGGTTTACTGATAGATAATTCGGTTGTTATTTGTGAAAGTATTCTTCAGCAAAAAGATAAATCATTATCATCAATAGAGAAAATTCTCAAAGGTGTTGATAACGTCAGTATTGCAATTATCAGTGGCACGTTAACCACCACAATTGTATTTATGCCATTGCTGATGGGTGAGAAAAACTTTATTACCGTATTAGTTGAACAAATTGCTGTCGCTATTTGTTTACCTTTATTGGCATCGTTAATTATTGCAAAAACCGCGATCCCATTAATGCTCAGTCGTGTAAATCAACAAGCTTTATCTTCGGTTGTTACACAGGGAAAATTAGATAAATGGTATCGACCAAGCCTTACAAAAATATTGACTCACCCTAAAGCAACGGGTGTATTCATTTTATTGCTTTGCATTAGCGGCATTTTTGCCAAACAACTGGTAAATGTTAACGGCGAGGAAGGCAAAAAAGTGAAAGAAATTATTGTTGTTTATCATATCCAAGGACAACAAAAACTAGCTGATGTAAGTAAGTTAGTTGATAAAATGGAAAAGTACTTATACGACAATAAGGAAGCCTTTGAATTTAAACAGGTTAACAGTCGGATTTGGGCAGGTTTTGCTATGTCTCGAATTAAGCTTAACGATGATTATTCGAAAACCCTGCATGATTTAAAAGCAGAAATAAAAAAAGGCTTTCCTGATACCGCTATCGCTCGACCATCTTTTGACTGGTCAGACAGAAAGCAAAAGTTGGTTAAAGTTACCTTAAATGGTAGTTCTACAAAACGTTTGTTAGAAATGAGCGAATCGGTTATTAGCCAGTTAAGCAGTGTCGAAGGCTTTGCTGAAGTAGGCATTGAAAACGAAGATAAGAAGATGGAATTAGTGCTGCGTATTGATCGTGAGAAAGTTTCACGTTTAGGATTGAACACCCAAGATATAGCGGGCCGAATTTCTACCGCATTACGTGGTACTAACCTTCGTTCTTTTCGAGATGCTGAATTAGGTGAAGTTGATATTCGCTTGGTATACCACGCTGAACAAGCGGTACCCATAGAGCGTATTAAGCAATTGCCGATTTATGAAAGCAAAGGTCGAGTTATCACTTTACAGCAATTAGTTGTCTTTGATACTCAACCGATAATGCATCAAATAACCCGTGTTCGTCGAAGAACCACCTTAGGAATTTCTATTAATTTAGCGGATTTAAACCGTTTTGAAGCAGCAGAGAAAATACAAGAAGTTATGGACAATATTGTCTTTCCTTCAGGATACGATTGGCACTTAGGACGTCAGTTTGCACAAGATGAGAAAGCAGCTAAAGACATGCTGATGAATATGCTACTAGCATTAGCACTTATCTTTATTGTGATGGCAGCTCTTTTTGAATCACTATTAATGCCAATTGCTATATTGTCTTCTATTGGTTTAGCGTTTATTGGTGTGTATTGGACATTTGCAATTTTAGGGATGGGCTTGGGGGAAACGGGCATGATAGGCATGTTAATTTTAATGGGAATCGTGGTGAATAACGGCATTGTTCTTATTGATCAAATTAACAAATTGAAAGTTGATGCTGAAAATCTCATTACGCCAATTATAGACGCTTGTGTTAGCCGAATTCGGCCAATATTCATGACAGTAGCGACAACAATCATTGGTATGGTGCCGTTAGCACTCGCATCAAGTGACAGTGAAGCTTACCCTATGGCGATAGCAATTATCGGTGGTTTGTTGTTTTCAACGTTTACCAGCTTATTTTTAGTACCATTTTGTTATTTGATGTTAGTTAAACTCGGTGAGCGTTCGAGCAAACGTTTTTCTAGAGCAAAGGCTTTTGCCGATAAAAAAATGCCTATATAGCATTATTAATGGGGGAAACAGCGAATGTTAACTCCCCCTTATGCAATAAATCTTCTATAATGAAGGTATCGAAAACTTTCCGAGTTATCCTATGGAATACGAATTCATAAATGATCCCACCACTCGCTATGCCAAAGCAAAGTTCTCTTTAGAGCATGAAGTTTTTGGCCCATGGTTAGAAGTTGAAGTTGGTAATGATCCACAGAAATTGACCGCGCTATTAAATGTTATTGATAAAGCTGACCACTCTATTGCACACGAGCATGAAATTGTGGGTAGCGAATACACAGTGAGAATTGTTGAAAAAGATGTGTCTATAGCGGCTAATGCGAGTTTAAATGGCATAGAAGCTTTACCTGAAGCTCTTAGTGCTGATGATATCGAGTTTGACGACCAAGAGTCGGCAAGTTGCGGTTTAGAAGACTTCCGTGAGCTTCTCTTGTCTTGGGCGAGGTTTACGACTCATTAACGAAGACTTCTCGTTTTGAATGAGTTCTTCGTTATCTATCGATAAAATTGTGGCGTTATCAGCGCTTAATATCATCATCAACTCTAGTCCTTCAACAGTGACTTTCGGCACTGTTGCCTAATTACTATTTTTTATATTCTTTTACAAACTTTGTAGGAGAATAAAATGACCGTAACAACTAAAACCCCTTTCGAACTTTCTAAGCTCGCTATTGACAGATCTCCGCAAACTAAAACCACGTGGTTGTCTATCAACTATTCTGGGATTTTGATCTCTACTTTACTCTGCGCAAGTTTATATTTCATTGGACAAGCGCTCTTTTTTCCATCAAGTGCTGCAGAACACGTTGGAAATGTTATATCGAATAACAAGCAATTAAATTCAGATGTGCAAGCTGATGCAAAGCAACAGACAAATTTAACTACGGATATGAAAGCAGAAGAACACAAAAATCTTATCGTTCTTGATGCTAGTGGTCATGTCGTTGCAAGGCGGATTGCTACCGTATCTTCTCGTGTAACGGGCAAACTAAACCTGTTGAACATTGAAGAAGGGCAACAAGTAAATAAAGCCGAAATTTTAGCCGAGCTTGACGATAAGCAAGCGTCGATTTCATACCAACTCGCGTTAGCTGAATTATCTGCTAAGCAGGCTAGTTTTGATGAATTCACTTTACTTTTTAAGCAGCAAACACTGCGTTTTAATCGAAATAAGTCATTGATGAATCAACAGCTTATAAGCCAACAAGTATTGGAGGATAGTGAGTTTAGAAATGCGCAACTCGCTATTTTGATACGAAACAAACAAGCAATTGTTCGTTCTGCCGAGCAACGTGTTGAGTTAGCTTTGTATCAACTAAATCAACACAAAATTAGAGCGCCTTTTGATGGTGTGGTGATCAGTAAAAATGCTCAAGTGGGTGAGTTAATTTCAGCGGGTTCGTCAGGTGGTGGTTTTATTCGCACCGGTGTCGGGACAATTGTTGATATGAGTTCGTTAGAAATTGAGGTTGAGGTAGGAGAGAGTTATATCAACCGAGTATATGCCGGGCAAGAGGTCATTGCTAAATTAGATGCCTATCCTCAGTGGAATATTAGTAGTGAAGTTGTTGCCGTTATTCCTACGGCTGACCGCCAAAAAGCAAGTATTAAAGTTCGGGTGAAGTTACTAGAAGTTGACCCGCGAATCTTACCTGATATGGGGGTGAAGGTCAGCTTTATGCAAAGAGCTGAAAACCTTGCACACCGTTCAAATGACCAAACCGATATAGCTGCGCTTTAAGCTAGCTATACCACGAATTATTTTAGGAAAAAATTATGAAAGATAGTCATAACATCACTTTGCGAGACATTAACAAAAGTTATCAAAAAGGTAATAACACGGTAGTGGTTCACGACAGCTTTAATTTAACGATTGAATCTGGAGAGTTTGTTGCTTTGATGGGGCCATCAGGTCTCGGAAAAAGTACCTTATTACATTTAATGGGGGGGCTTGATCAGCCTACTTCAGGTGAGGTTATTATAGGCACACAGCGCATTGATAACCTAAACCAAGCACAACTTACAAAGTGGCGCGCTGAAAACATTGGTTTTGTTTTTCAGTCGCATCATTTATTACCCGTATTAAGCGCACAAGGCAATGTTGAATTGCCACTAGCATTAACCTCTTTGAATAAAAAACAGCGGCAAGAACATGCAAGCTACGCTTTACAATTAATGGGAATGAGCGAACGCGCTAGCCATTACCCTAAAGAGTTATCTGGCGGACAAGAACAAAGAGTTGCTATTGCTCGTGCCATTGTTAGTGACCCCCATATATTGTTATGCGATGAACCAACAGGAAATTTAGACAGAAATACCGCGGATGAAATACTTGCTTTACTTGCGCAACTTAATCGCGATTTTGGTAAAACCATTGTCATGGTAACTCATGACAAAAAAGCAGCTGACTATGCTAGCAAAGTGATAAATTTAGAGTCTTATATTTTTGAACAGCATAATATCAAAGCGAGTGAAAATTTATGAATTTATTGATATTAGTATGGCGAAATAGCTTTCGTAAAAAAGTAAGATTTTGGTTAACTTGTACTTCAGTGATGGTGGCGTTTTTTTTATTCACGGCATTGTCAGGGGTGAATCATGCGCTTACTGCTAATGTGAGTAGTAGTAATCAATATCGGCTGATCACCAGCCATAAAATATCGTTAACACAATCACTACCTATTAATTACCAACAAAAAATAGCGGCATTGCCTGGGGTAAAGCTGGTGAGTTATGCTTCTTGGTTTGGTGGTTATTTTCAAAACGAAAAAAATCAATTACCAATAACCGCAGTAGAACATAACAATTACTTCGATTTATTTGATGAATATAAAATCCCTAATGAGCAATTAATTCAATGGAAAAAAAACCGCACAGGCATTGTAATTGGACAAGGACTTGCTGATAAATATGGTTGGAAAATTGGGGATACTGTGCCACTAAGCTCTTCTATTTGGATGAACAAGAGTGGTTCTTTTAATTGGACGTTTTCGGTGTCAGCAATTTATCAAACGAATAAGGGATCAGGAAACGATGATAAAGTGTTTTTTCAGCATGCTTATTTTGATAAAGGGCGTGCATATGCCAAAAACTCTATGGGTTGGCTATCGATTGAAATTACAGGAAAAGCGAATGTTGATGACGTTATCCTAGCGATTGATAACTTATTTGTCCATGCAAATAATCCTACAAGAACGACAACGGAGCAAGTGTTTATTAAAGAGCAAGCGCAGCAATTTGTTGATATGGCTATGGTCATTAATCTTGTTGTTATCGCAGTATTCTTTACCTTATTGCTTATTGTTTGCAATACCATGATCCAAACTATTCGTGAGCGTAAGCATGAAAGCGCTATGTTGAAAGCTTTAGGCTTTTCTTCTACCACGTTAATTCAAGGGATTTATCTTGAGTCATTATTACTCTTAGGTTTAGGAGCTTTGGCTGGATGCATGCTTGCTTATTTGTTAATGAATACCGTTAGTCAAAGCTTTAATGATTTTTTACCCGGTATAACTATTTCGCCAAGTCATTATTTAACGGTTTTTGCTTTGGTGAATATTGCCGCAGCTTTTTGTAGTGCATTTCCGGCGATAGCCATTAAACGTCTTATTATTAGCGAAACTCTAGGTGGAAAGTCATGAATACTTCATTAAAAACGCACCATTCCTTTTTAGTTAATTTAAATCAGGCGAAAGCATTAACGGTTATTAATTTTAAAAGTTTCCCCCAACGCTTTATCGCATCAATGGTAAGTATTTTAAGTATTGCTTGTGTTGCTGCTGTGATTCTAAGTGTTTTAGCGATGACAGAAGGAATGATGAAAACGTTACAACGTACAGGACTAGACAACTCCGTATTAGTAATGCGCGCAGGAGCAACGTCAGAATTACAAAGTGTTATGTTTCCTGCTGAAGTTAATATATTAGTGAACCATCAAAAGATTATCAAAAACAAACAAGGGCTGGCGCAAGTATCAGCAGAGATGTTTGTTAATGCCGAAGTCAGCTACGTTGCTGCAAAGGGTTACAGCGAGAAAACAGTTGAAACAAAGAGTTTAGCTTTGCGGGGCATTAGTGACTCTACCCAGAAATTTCGTCCTAACTTTCGTCTTGTTAGTGGGAAAATGTTTTCAACGGGAGTACGTCAGCTGATTATTGGTCAGGCTATTGCGCGAAGAATGCCGGAATTAACCGTTGGAAAAGTGATCATACTTGGGGGCGCAGAGTGGAAGATCAGTGGTATCTTCTCTGATGGCAACAGCGTTTTTGAATCAGAGTTGTGGGCTGATATTGGCGTAGTGCAAAGTGATTACCGCCGCGGTAATACCATTCAATCTATTCGACTAGCCCTCACAAATATTAATGATTTACCGGCCTTAGAAAAGGAATGGCAGGAAGATCCTCGTTTGAATATTCGAGTACAAACAGAAAAACAATTCTTTGCTGATCAAGCCAGCAGTTTAACGCGTTTAATTCGCTGGTTAGGTTTCCCTATAGCTATCGTCATGGGGCTGGGGGCTTTGGTTGCTGCATTAAATACTATGTATGCTGCAATTGCTAGTCGCTCTAAAGAGATAGCAACCCATAAAGCGATAGGTTTTAGCCCATTCGCAATTTCAACATCTATTCTTTGTGAAGCGTTACTAATTGCCTTTGTTGGCGGGGTATTCGGGATATTACCCTTATATTTGGTCTTTGATGGTTGGACTGCGGCAACGCAAAATGCCAGTAATTTGAGCCAAATGATGTTTAATTTCAATATTACGTTTTTGCTGATCACCAAAACAATGTTGTTAGCATTATTTATCGGTTTATTAGGTGGCTTATTACCCGCAATAAAAGCGATGCGTTTACCGGTAACAGAAGCTTTACGTGATTAGTGTGCTGTTTCACTCATTATTAGCCAAAAGTCATATTCTCAAATGTGGATATTCATGACTTTTGGCACCGTTGTTTTAAGTTTTTAAAGGTTACTATTTTGGTCAAGTAAATAGCTTGCAAATACAAACAAAACAAGGCCCTTTAGATGTTAATAAGAATAGCTCCTTTATTCCAGTTTTTACCTCTTTCACTATTTTCAACGATTGGTTTTTGGCCAGCGCAAACGTCAAACGAAACTTGGCTGTTGGCTTTTCAAGTGGCAGCATTGGTAGGGATTTGCCAGTGGTTATTGATAATAAAATTAAAAGTAATAATGAGTCGTTTAATATTATCTGCCAATATTTATTTGATTTTAGGTGGTTTAGCGTCTTTTTTTCAACAATGGTGGTATTTGGAGTTCTATAAAATATTGCAAGAATCTGCGATTTTTATCGTGATGATTTGTGTTGGCATCATTACCATGCTTTTTTCTAATAATGGATTTATAGGCATTAATAAAGCACTTATTGATGAGACGAAAGAACGTCTTGAAATAGATAAAAAATCAGTTTATTTGTTCATCGCGGTGCTGATGTCTCTTGTTGTATCTGTCGTTTTCAAAGGTGATATTGCTTTTTCAGTGGTAACGCCGATTATTGTACTTGCACTGTTTCAACGTTATTTAGTGAACGTGTTTCGTCAACAAACTGATTAAAATAGTATGTGACCGTATATGCTTATTGAAATTGGCTGAATTTTCGATTGTCGGTTTATAAAAAAATTTATCATGCTTTGTTCTATAAGCTATTGATGACTGTTCTGTAACTATAAGTTCAATTAAAAAATAATAGGGATAAAATACAAATTCCCTCCTATAACATTTTATTTTTTTTAGCTCCAAGTAACCCAAAAATCGATAAAATTTTAATATAAGTATTAGTATAAATATAAATGATTATTAATATGAGATTGGAAGACGTGTGTCATTTTACTTATTTTATATTTATTTTTACCTCTTATGACACAAACGTCTTTTTCTGGCGACTAACTTAATATCTAAATAAATACACCATGCGGATTAATATGCATAAAGAATTTGAACAAATGATTATTGATAGCAAAGGACGAATTCATTATATCGTCTCGCGTTATAGTCATGCGGGTGAATTTGACGATATGTATCAAGAAATCCTTCTACAGTTATGGCGAAGCTTTGACTCTTTTCAAGGTGATGCAAAACGTGAAACATGGGTATATAAAATTGCATTAAATACGGCTTGTACTTTTGTGCGCTCATCAATTAAGCACAAAGAGATAGCAAGTACACTTTTAAATAATGTTATGAGCAGCGTTCAACTTGGACAGGAAAATTGTCAGGCTGATATTCTCAATAACTTTATGAATTATTTAAATGATACGGATGCGAGTATTTTAATGATGTATTTAGATGGTTTATCGTCAGATGATTGCGCCGAGGTAGTTGGTATAAGTGCCAATGCGGTTAGGTCGAGAATTAAACGTATTAAACATGAATTTGAAAATCAATATATAGGAGAAGACTCATGAAACTTGATGATCTAAAACAAGACTGGCAAAAAAATATCGAACAAGTCTCTACTCCAGAAAATTTAAATGAGGTAATTAACATGCTCGAAAAAGAAACCACTAAAATAGACAAAGAAATAAAGCGCCGAGATTTTCTCGAAATTTCAATCGCGGTGTTATTAATTCCGGTATGGATTTTTGGCTTATTTATCAGTAAAGGTTCATTACAAACGTTAGGTTATATTATTGGCATAGTTTCCTGTTTTTATATTCCTTATAAACTTATCAGTGCTAAAAAAATTACCGCACCAAAACTAAGTAACATAAAAACTTTTCTTGAAAGTGAAAAGCAAAAAATAGCACAACAAAAGCAACTGCTTGAATCTATTGTTTGGTGGTATATAGCCCCTATAACTACAAGTATTGTATTAATAACATTAGGTGGCACTGTTAATGAAGCAGGTATACCGAGCATGAACGATCATCTCTATATGTATTATGGTTGTTTAGTGTTATTAATTGTTGGCATTTATTTTTTAAATAAGCGTGCAGCAAAGAAAAAATTTGGTCCACTTCTAACCAATATTGAACAACGTTTGTCAGAGATTAATCACTAACATATAGCACCTTACAACCGGCTACCTTTATAAAACAATATCCCCTTATTTTGGCAAACTCAATAGACTTGTCATAGGGAAGTTATAAATAAAATTTGAGAATATTATGAAAAAAACAAGCAAAAACTGTACTTTAATAACGGTATTCATTACCTTATTTATTTGTATTATTAGCATTGGAAATAGTATGGCTTCAACTGAATTAAAGTCAATTGAAAGAATCATCACCCACAAAATTTTCGTTGAAAAGCAAGCTGTTGGTGTTTCGGTTGTCTTAATTAACGGACAGCAAACAGAGTATCTAAGTCTTGGCCTTGCTAATAAAAAGTCCAAAGAGAAAATCAATGCGGATACGTTATTTCAAATTGGCTCTATAAGTAAAACCTTTACCGCGTTAGCATTAGCAAACATGGTAAATGAAGGCAAAATAAAGCTAACTGACCATGTGCAAAACTATTTGCCTGAACAGGTAAAACTCCCGGTTAAAAATGGCAAACATATTACCTTTTTATCATTGTCGAATCATAGCTCCGGTTTACCTCGATTACCGACAAACATGCCATTTTCAAATCCTCTAAATCCTTATGCAGATTACACAGTAGAAATGATGTATCAATTTTTAAATGATTATAAGTTGCCTCGAGAAGTGGGTGAAGGTCATGAATATTCTAATTTAGGCGCGGGCTTGTTAGGTCATGTTTTAGCGTTAATTGATCATAATAGTTTTCAGGGGATGGTAACTGACAGAGTTTTGACTCCACTAAAAATGCTGAATACCTTTGTTACTATTCCAGCGTTGAAAACCGACTTATTAAGTAATGGTCATAACGACCAACTAGGTGTTACCGAGCATTGGCAATTGCCGACATTAGCAGGTGCTGGTGCTTTAAACTCATCAGCGACGGATATGGCTAATTATTTAAAAGCTAATATGTCAAAAGAGCTGTTGAGCGAAGATTTTACATTAAGTCATACAAGCACAGGTCCATTTGGTAACCCCGATACAGAAATAGGTTTAGGCTGGATAATAATCAAAGGAAAAGACAATCGATATTATATGCATAACGGTGGTACAGGTGGTTTTAGATCATTTATCGCTTTTGATCCAAAACAGCAAAAAGGCATTGTAATATTAACTAACTCTATTTTTGAATTAGATGAAATAGGTCATGCCTTCATCAATAATCAACTTGATAAAATTCAACTAACTACTCCTATAAGTGTTGCAGCAGAGGAACTCAATAAGTTAAATGGAAGATTTCAATTAGTCCCTAACTTTGTGCTGACAATCACTAACGATGCATCACAGTTATATGTTCAAGCAACGGGCCAATCCAAACTCACACTAACTGCCATTTCAAAAACGGAATACGTGAATCAAGCTGTGCAAGCTAGAGTGATTTTTGAAGTAAACGAAGAGGGGGAAGCAACATCTTTAACTATGTATCAAGGTGGACAAACACTTCCTGGTATTAAATTATAAAGTTAGCTAAATTTGTTTCTCTCTAACGTACAAATTTGATAAAAAGTTTATATCAAATTTGTACGCATTTATATTGCTGCACTTAACATGATAAAAATTTCCTTCGATTAGGTCGATTATTACAAGTTAAGGCTTAAATTATCAACAAACATGAAGTTACTGGCCTTATCACCCGATTTATCCCATGATTTTCAATCTCAAGCAATACCCGTAGTTTCCTTGCTTAAACTGTAGGTGCCATAAGTCATGTTTCGCGACAGTGAAAATGATGACTTTTGGCACATGTTAAAGAAACGCTACCGCTTTAAACTAACTCTGAATCAACAAACAAGCCAATTTACATAAATAAAGGAATCATTATGATTTTTAAAAAATTATTATCTGTTTCAGTAACAAGTTTAGTTCTTGCCGCGGTAAGTTCATTATCTATGATTTTATTATTAAGTCAGCATGCGGTTGCTGCTGACTTAACTGTGAATATTAGTGATGTAGAAAAAGAGCAAGGACACTTAATGATTGCCTTATATGCTTCAGAAGAAGATTATAAAAGTGGCAAAACGAGTCTTTACTCAAAGGTAAAGGCAGTAAAAGAGAAAGAAGTTACTGTTTTTGAAGATTTACCCGATGGTGAATATGCGATAAAAATTTACCAAGATGAAAACGACAATAACAAATTGGATTTTAATATGATGGGCATTCCCAAAGAAGGATATGGCTTTAGTAATAATGTCGGTATGTTTGGTGCACCTAAATATAAAGAAGCTAAATTTACGGTGAAAGAAAATACAGCAATTGAAATTGATTTATTTTAAAATCAATTGATTATATTTTATTGTCAAAAATGCATGCTAATGTTTTAGCGTGCTAATTCTTTTTATCTGGGTATTGATCTATGTTGAAATCGCCACTTCCTGAACATTTGCGTAAAGATTGGTTGTTACATTTTTCAGGTTTTATTACTTGGTCAGTTATTTGTTATTTGTCGTTAATTAACCTTAATGTTGGCAATGTATTCTTTTTAAAGTTGTCGGCATTTGTTGTATTTTATCTCTCATTTGCTTGGATTATTTTTTCGGATAAAAAAGTTTCATCTGTTTTAAATAGGGTGTTACTTGGCATCGAAATTATGACGGTATTGCTGTTAATAAAATTCGATTCACATAACGTTGCTGCTATTTTATTAGTTCTTATTGCGACGCAACTACCTTCAGTTTTTACACGTAAACAAGCGATGTTGCTAATGTTTTCGGTTTCTTTAGCTCATTTCTTCATTGCTTATAATGGCAGTTTCTTGGATAGTTTTTTTCAGGTCATCATCTATTTTATGCTACAAGTTTTTGGTTTTTCAGCCATTGAAACGGTGCTACGCGAAGAGAGAGCCAAAGAAGAGTTGGCGGCAATTAATCAAGAGCTATTAGCCACTCGCTTTATGCTAAAAGCAACTTCACAAAAACAAGAGCGATTACGCATTTCCCGTGATTTACATGATGTAATTGGTCATCAGTTAACGGCTTTAGCTTTAAATTTAGAAGTAGCAAAACATAAAGTATCAGAAGAATTTAAACCCATGTTGCAAGAAAACTTACAGTTAGCTAAAACACTACTCACCGACGTGCGCCATGTCGTAAAAGAAATGCGCGATGAAGAACAAATTGATCTGGTATCTTCGTTAGAAAATCTGATTAAGCAGTTACCTAACTGCCAATTAAAAGTGGGTTTCAGCGTGGATGTTTATTCATTGCAACTTAAGCAACAGCTGATGTTTTGTTTACAAGAAGGCATAAGTAATGCGCTTCGCCATGGCAAAGCAAATATATTTACCTACACCAGTGAAAAAACTGATAATACCTTAGTCATTGAATTGTCAGATAATGGCTCTGCTAGCAAAGTAAATAATAAATTAACATTTGGTAGTGGCTTGACGGGAATGAATGAACGGCTAATTGATTTTTCTGGCAAGGTAGAACTTATTGCCAATGAAACGGGCTGTACCTTAAAAATACAAGTAGAGGATTGTTATGATTAATGTTGCCTTGGTTGATGACCAACAGTTAGTTAGGCAGGGAATTGCAGGGTTACTCTCGTTAAGTGATGATATTAATATCGTTTGGCAAGCTGAAAATGGTGAACATGCACAGCAATTGTTAGCCGAGGCTAAAAAGCCTGATGTGATGCTACTCGATATTAGAATGCCAAAAGTGAATGGTATTGAATTGGTAAAGATTCTACGCGGGCAAGGAAGTACTTTACCAATTTTAATGTTAACTACTTTCGATGACAGTGAACTGTTCATGCAAAGCCTGCAAGCGGGGGCAAATGGCTTTTTATTGAAAGATGTTTCGTTAGACAAACTTGTAAATGCAGTAAAAACCTTAGCAGATGGCGGTTTTGTTGCAGAGCCCGTTGTGATGAAACAACTAAATAAAGGATTAGTTGATGCCCCTGTTATCGATGATTTGACTGAAAAAGAACAACAAATTTTAAAATTAGTTGCTGGAGGTTTTTCTAATAAAGAAATCGCTCGAAGTATTTTTCTTGCTGAAGGTACCGTTAAAAATCATGTGTCGAATATATTATCAAAACTTAATACTCGAGATAGAACTAGAGCGGTTTTAATCGCTCTTAATCAAGGGTTGGTTTAGGAGTAATATCCCTTAATCGTTTTCTCTATTGAGCGCTTCTGTATCTTCAGCATAATCTTGATAGTCGTCTTCATCAATATCGAGTAATGTGAAAACCATATCTTGTAAATATGGCCAGTCAGCACAATCTCGAAAGTGTTTATGATTATGGACGATGTTTTCTGCTAGCTTTAATATGGCGTAATTCAATTTTTGAATGGGTGAGTTTTTCATGATAAGAAACTCACGGTCGTGGTGCATCAAAATTAACTCACATATATCTTTAGGTAAGCGCCAAGACGACGCCACGTAATAACCAATGGTGGCATGGTTTACCCCGTAAGCTTCGTCTTCGATGGCTGGTAACGTTTTACTGGTAGTATTATTGGCAAGTTCGTAAGTGTCGCTATAATCATCATACTTCATTGCCATTACGGGAATGCCGCAATCATGGAACAAACCGAGAGAAAACAGTTTGTCTTTTGATACCGCTTGTTTGAGTGATTGGCCAATGTGTACGCAAGTGTTGGCAATATGTGTTGCGTTATCCCAGAATTCTTCTAAAGCAATACTACAATCATTTTGGTCAAAACTGCTCTTTATTAATGTATTGGTTACTAACGAATTAATACCATTTAATCCAATATAACGCACCGATTTATGAATGTCCGATATTGAACGGGATAAACCATAAAGAGGCGAGTTAATTGTTTTTAAAATGGTAGAAGCAACGGCAACATCTTGTGAAATAGTGTCGGCTAATAGGTTTAAATTAGGCTCACCTTCTGCCATTATTTTTTGTAATTTAAGTAATAAACTTGGCTGAGCAGGGACTGAAAACCCACGGCGTATATCAGCAAGTACTTTTTCATCGACTTCTAGCATGAGGATTTACTATTAATTTATTTGTTGAAATTAGCATTCAAAACAAGCGGATTTATCATACTACTATCGCTTAAATTGTTTACATTTACAATATACAGGTTAAGAATTTTATCACTTGGTTATATTGTTGATATTCAGTTCTTATTACTTGTTAAATAGGAAAAAATATTTAATAGTAACGCTACGAACCCTTAAAATAATAATTATCATGAAGTCAATTTTCTCAACATTATTTCCCTTAAAAATTAGCAAACAGTTAATCAAATTGAACAAGCCTGTCGGTATTGTTTGTTTGTTTGTTACTGCTATTGTCAGTAGTAATACACTCGCTAATCAACCGTCTTGGCAACATACTGTCCTCCCTAATGCTCCTTCATTGCGCGGTAGTGCGATCATTGAAGATTCGTTGTGGGTCAGTGGTAGTAATAATGCCGTATTTGTTAGTCAAGATGCAGGTAAAACATGGGCGGACAAATCTGTAGATATTCCTCTAAAAACCGGTTTTCGTGATATAGAATTATTCGACAATAAAACCGCTATCGTGATGGGCGTGGGTAGTGGTGAGCAATCAGTTTTGTATAAAACGACTAATGGCGGAGATAGCTGGCAATTGCTTTATCAGAATCAAGACAAAGAAGGTTTTTTTGATTCAATCGCTTTTTGGGATCGCAATAACGGTTTGTTATTGGGGGATCCTGTTGATGGCTTTTATATGATAAAAAAAACCATTGATGGCGGAAAAACTTGGCGTCGAATTAACATTAATAAAATCCCAAAATTTGTTAAAAAAGAAGCCGCATTTGCGGCAAGTGGTAATACGCTTATTGTTGGTGAAAAAGGCAAAGCTTGGTTAACAACAGGTGGCTTTTCAGCCTCTGTTTATAGTAGTGAAGACTTCGGCGAAACATGGCAACGACAAGCCGTACCGCTGTACTCAGAAACACAAACGGCAGGTGGTTATGGTTTAGGGCTTAATGATGAGCAGCAAATTTTTGTTGTGGGTGGTGACTATGAACAGCGTCCTGCGAGTTATCCTAATATCGCAACACAAATTAATGGTACATGGCGTTCAGTAAATGCCGGGCAGCATGGTCTACGTACAGCAATGAGTTGTCAAGAAAGCACATGTATTGCCACAGGGAAAACCAGTAGTGATATATCATTTAATCGTGGCAACTCTTGGCAAGTACTCGCGAATCCTAGCGGTAAAAAAGATGATAAAGGTTTTTATACTTTGGCTAGCGATAAGAAGATGTTTTTAGCTGCGGGTTCTGATGGCAAAGTTGGGGTTTATTCGTTTAGATAATAATTGTTACTGAGCCTTTTTGCCAGTGAACAGAGCAAGATTAAAGCTGCATCTACAGAGTATAACAAGGGTAGATGAGGCTTTAATCTTTTATTGTTTTATATGGCTTAGTTACTTTTTCCCGTAGAGTCTCGAACAATGAGCTGTGGGGTGTAATAGTTAACGCTATTTTTAGCTATTTGTTTACGAGATTTTGCAATTAATAAGCCTGCCGCATCTTCAGCAATTTTTTGATTTGGCTGGTTTGCTGTCGTTAAGCGTGGCCATGTTTGGCGAGAGAAAGGTGAGTTTTCAAAACCCGCAATAGAAAGTTGCTCAGGAATTGAAATGCCCATTAAACGAGCCGCAAATAATGAGCCAGCAGCAATTTCATCGTTACATGAAAAAATAGCGGTAGGACGAGAGTCTTCAGCCATCAATTGTTTTGCGCCATGAACGCCAGATTCAAAAGAATACTCACCATCAATAATTAATCGTTCATCAATGGCAATACCGTTATCAGTTAACGCTTGCTTGTAGCCACGTAATCGTTCAACCGTTGACATATGCGCTGCTTCACCGCCAATAAAACCAATGTGTTTGTGGCCTAAATCAATTAAGTGTTGAGTAATACTGACCGATGCCGCATGGTCATTTACCATAATACACGGTGCTAATTCGTCTGGTGCAACATCACCCGACATAATTCGCACGACATCAACATCTAGGTCGATAATTTTTTGTACAAATTCAGGCATTTCAGAAAAGGGAGGGGTAAGCACTAAGCCAGCAACGCGTGACTTTCGCACCATATCCGCAATTTCATCAAAAACGAATGCAGACTTTACCTGGCAAGGATGAATAAGAAGTTCAAACCCTTGTTGTTTGCAGGCCGCCAAAATACCATTTTGCATATCAATTACGTAATACGCATTCGGGTTGTCGTAAATGAAAGCAATACTGTAGGCTTTAGTGCCAGCCAAATTACGCGCAGCTAAATTGGGCTGGTAATGTAATTCGTTCACAGCAGCCATAACTTTATCTCGTGTCAATTGTCGTACTGATGTCTCGTTATTCATTACTCGAGAAACAGTTTTAATTGAAACACCCGCCTGTTTAGCAACATCGTTTATAGTAGCTTTCATCTGTTGGCACAGCCTTCCTTGTTTATTGTTGTTAGATTACCTAAAGGCAGTCCCATAGGGTATTGTTTCTTTAGCACCTCGGCAACTACTTATTGATAAATAGCTGAACCTTTGTGTTAATCTAAATGATTAAATTATAATAAATTGAAATTGACAGCGCTGTCATTATCAAATATGGTAACTCCTCAAGAGTTAAATTAATGCATTATAGGAATATTTATGTCAAGTCGGCAATCACTAAATAGTTGGAAAAAACTTACTCAGCTCGCTCAACTTAAAAAATCTCAGCACATGAATGATCTGTTTGCTCAAGACAGTGACCGCTTCGACAAATTTTCTATAGAGCTGCCTAAGTTATTGTTAGATTACTCAAAAAATCTGATTGATAGCGAAACAATGACGACCCTGCTTGAACTTGCCAATGAAAGTAAAGTCGTTGAGTGGCGAGAGAAAATGTTCATTGGCGCAAAGATAAATAAAACAGAAGATCGTGCTGTTTTGCATACCGCATTACGTCGTAAAAGTAGTGAACCCTTAATTGTTGATGGTGAAAATGTCACCGTTAGCGTAAAAGTGCAACTAGAAAAAATGGAAGCATTTGTTAATCGCGTACGAGAAGGTAAGTGGTTAGGTTATTCAGGTAAACGGATTACAGATATTGTTAATATTGGTGTCGGTGGTTCGAACCTTGGCCCTCAGATGGTCACCGAAGCGTTAAAACATTACAGTGATAATAGCGTTAATGTTCATTATGTTTCTAATGTTGATGGCGCACAAATCGTAGAAATACTTCGTCCCCTTGATCCTGAAAAAGTATTATTCATAGTTTCAAGTAAAACCTTTACCACTACAGAAACGATGACTAATGCGAGAACAGCCATCAATTGGTTAACAGCGTCGTCGTTTGATGAAAACGCCGTAGGCAAACATTTTGTTGCGGTTACAGCGAACAAAGAAAATGCCATGAGTTTTGGTATTAAAGAAGAAAATATTTTTGGTATGTGGGATTGGGTTGGTGGCCGTTTTTCTTTATGGTCAGCGATTGGTTTAGCAATAGCTCTAGATTTAGGGTTTGATAAGTTCAAAGAATTGCTCGATGGTGCTAATGAAATGGATGAGCATTTTAAAAATGCACCTCTAGAGCATAATATGCCGGTAATAATGGCATTACTCAGTGTGTGGAATACCACTTTTCTGGGGGCAAGATCTCAAGCAATACTGCCTTATGATCAAACCTTACATATGCTTGCTGCGTATTTACAACAAGCAGAAATGGAAAGTAATGGTAAATCAGTAAGCTGGAACGGTGAAGAAGTAGATTATGCAACTGTACCATCGATTTGGGGCGAGTTAGGCATTAATGGGCAGCATGCTTTTTACCAGTACTTACACCAAAGTAATAATGTGGTACCTGCAGACTTTATTGGCTCAGTGGCTAGTGTGACACCTGTGAAAGGGCATCATGAAACCCTAATGTCTAATTTTTTCGCACAAACACAAGCATTAATGACCGGTGTTAATGAAGAGCAAGTACGTGCAGATTTAAAAGCCAAAGGGCGTACGTCTGACTACATAGACAAGGTAGCTCCTCATAAAGTACACAAGGGAAATCGACCGACCAATACTATTCTACTTAAACGTATAGACCCCACGACTTTGGGGAGTTTGATTGCACTTTACGAAAATAAAATATTTGTTCAAGGTATCATTTTGCAAATCTGCTCTTTTGATCAATGGGGCGTTGAATTAGGGAAAGGGTTAGCAGCAAGTATTCAAGAAGAACTTGAAAGCGGAAATATTTCACAGAGTCATGATTGTTCAACCTTAAATTTAATGAATTATTACAACAAAGCAAAATAATTCAATTATCATTCATCTATTCAATAAAACGCTGATAAATTGTCAGCGTTTTTTGTTTTTAGCTCTCAAACAAATTCAAACGAGGTTAAAAGGTCGTTTTTATTAAATTCCTTTTATTAAAACAACTATTCTAGTCTAAACTTTACTATTCAATAAAGTAATTTTTTATTCATCAAACACTCGTTTAAATGAATAAAATATAAATAAAACTGCATGAAATTTGATTTAATGTACAAAATATCAGCTATTATTTGACCGAAAAATGAAAATAAAACTCTTTTGTTTACAGTTCGTTGCATTAAAGAAGCTTATTAACTTGCAATCAAGTGTAGCCAGATGGTGATTTTTTGTGTAATGTTTTATCCAGCCTATGACAACGCTGTCATGAATTAAAAAGACAGCGCTGTCTTTAATCAGGTTATTTAAACATAACTAATTATATTTATAAAAAACGTGTGTAAGGGAAAAGTCGATGTCATCTAAAATATTTAAAAAAGGCATGTTAGCGAGTTCAATCGCTCTAGTGCTAGCGGGCGGTGCTACACCATTCGCAATGGCTGCTGAAAAAGCTAAAGCTACCGATAAAGAAACTGAAGTAATTGAAGTTCGTGGTATTCGTGGTTCTTTGAAAGAAAATATCAATGCTAAACGATTCGCTGACAGTGTTGTAGATGTTATAACTGCAGAAGATATCGGCAAGTTTCCAGACAAAAACGTAGCTGAAACGTTATCGCGTATTACAGGTGTTGCGGTAAGTCGTGAATTTGGTGAAGGTGAAAAAATCACGATTCGTGGTGCTGGTCCAAAATACAACCGTACTTTACTAAATGGACAAACTGTTGGTACAGCCGACTGGTTTATTCTCGATGAAGCGAACCGTAGCTTTAACTACACAATGTTACCTTCTGTAATTGTAAAAGGTTTAGAAGTACATAAATCGCCGACGGCAAGTCTTGATGAAGGTTCATTAGGTGGTACGGTTGTTTTGAAAACACGCCGTCCTTTAGATATGGATGCGAATACTGTTAGTATATCTCTAGAAGCACAGTATTCAGACCAATCAGGCGAGACTGATCCACAAATTTCTGGAATGTATTCGTGGAAAAATGAAGAAGAAAATTTCGGTTTCATGGTTTCAGCTGTACAGCAAGATCGTTCAATTGAACGTCAAGGTCTAGAAGTATTAGCATGGGATGAGTCTGACGATGATGGCTTCAGCATCCCACGTAACATCGGTGCACCACGCTTTTTACAAGATCGTGAACGTTCTACCTACTTTGCTACGTTACAGTATGCACCGTCTGATGATTTACTTTTCACCTTTAACGCCCTTTCGTCTGAAATGGATGTTAATAATCAAAATGCTAACTTACTAAATTTTCCTACCGGTGATAGAGCATCTGTTATCGCTAATGCGACTAATGTTGTAAATGGTGCTGTTTTAGCGACATCAGATAGCGACGGCCGTGCAGCTTATAACTTTATCAACCGTATTTCTAAAACTGAAACCGAACAGTTTCATTTAGATATTGATTACACAGCTGATAGTTTCGTCATGAATTTTGAAATCGGTACTACAGCAGCTGAAGGTGGTACATTACGTGAAACATCATGGGAATATAACGCGATGACTGCGGGTTATGACTATGATTTAACAGGTACACCAACGGTTAATTTTGGTGTTGACCCTTCAGACGGAGCAAACTTTACTTCTGGTTGGATTTGGGGTGGTGCTAAGCCAGCTGAAGATTCTGAAGATTTCGCACAGTTAGATTTCGAAATAGCTGTTGATATGGGCGTTTTCACAGAAATAAAAACCGGTATTAAAATGCGTTCAGCAGAACGAAGCCAAGGTCGTCATGCTTATAGCTGGCATGCTGGAGCTGACATTGGTGGCGAAGGTAATAATCCGCAATGGAATGGCACAATGTGGACTATCTTTGAAAACTGTCCAACACTAGCAGATTGTGATTTAAATGCTTTAGGTAGCGTTAACGTTGACGTTGCAGCTAATGGTAATATTACTAACCAATTATCACATAACCGTAATGTTATGGAAGAATTGGCTTTTGGATCAGGAGCTGCTTATGCTGTTCATGATAATCTCGGTGAGATCTGGTCAGTAGAAGAAGATATTCTAGCATTATATGTGCAAGGTGACTTCTCTGGTGAAGGTTTCCGCGGTAATGTAGGTGTTCGTTATGTTTCAACAGAGCAAACGTCTTCTGGTTATAATTACTCTCAAGATTCATCAGGTTTAAAAACTATTAATGGTGATTGGTTAAACCCAAGTTCTTTAGAGTGGGTTTCTCAAGAAAATGATTATTCTGAATTCCTACCAAGCTTTAACATCGCTTTTGATGTTGCTGAAGACCAAATCCTCCGTGTAGGTGCTGCTCGTGTTATGTCTCGTCAAAATTGGCAAGATATATCTGGTAATGAATCAATGGGTTCGCTATCTAGTACGCAAAAGAATACCGGAACTCGTGGTAACCCACAATTAAGACCTACCATTGCTAATCAGTTTGATTTGTCTTACGAGTGGTATTACAGCGATGCATCTATGTTCTCTGCAACATACTTCGTCAAAGATATTAATACACTACGTACAAGCTCAGTTGATATTCAAGAGCGTTACTATGATCAAGAAGATGTAATGGTTCCTGTTGAATTCACGCAGCCTGGTAACGGCTTTGGTGGTTTAATTGACGGTTTAGAATTTAGCGTTCAACATGACTTTGGTGGTTACGGTTTTACAGCTAACTACACTTACACCAATACCAGTACCGATGAAGATCGTGACCCAACTAAAGTGGGTTCAGGTCTAATCGAAGGTACTTCTCAAGATATGCTTAACCTTTCTGCTTACTATGAGAACGATACATTTGGTGCTCGTATCATGTATAACTACCGTAGCGAATGGTACAAAGGTCAACATTTCAATGGTGATGAACTTTATAACGATGACTTCGGACAGTGGGATGCTAGTGCAAACTGGAACTTCAATGAAAACGTAACTTTTACACTTGAAGCCGTTAACCTTGGTGATGAAGAGATTAAAGAATATAACATTGATAAAGCACGTGTTATGTCTATTTACTCAAATGGTCGTCGCTTTGTAGCGGGTGTTCGAATTAACTTCTAATTGATAAGTTAAAACGTATACGACAAGGAAAGTCGAGCTTAGGCTCGGCTTTTTTTTTCTTGTCAATACATCATAATTATTCCATATTTAATTTTTAACAAGACCTTGAGAGTTACATGAATTCACCGATAAAAAATATTGCGATAGTAGGTGGCGGCACAGCGGGTTGGTTAACCGCTTGTATACTTGCGAAACAATTAAATAATGCGAATGATGTAACAACGACCATTACACTTATTGAATCTGCAGATATACCACCTGTAGGCGTTGGTGAAGGAACTGTGCCAACAATGCGTCAAACATTGAGCATGATTGGTGTGAATGAAACTGAATTCATTCGAGAATGCGACGTAACTTTCAAACAGTCTATTAAATTTGTTGATTGGTTGCATACCCCCAAGGCAGGTGAGCCTCAAAGTTATCATCATCTATTTAATTACCCGCATACCCCAGGTTTTGATTTAACCCCTTATTGGTTATTAAATAAAAGTGATGAAAACTACGCAAGTAATGTCAGCTTTCAAGAAGCGATATGTGATTTGCATTTAAGCCCTAAACGCATTACCGATAAAGAATATGTTGGAGCATTAGAGTACGCATACCATCTAGATGCAGGCAAATTTTCAAAGTTTTTAGCTAAACACGGTTGTAACAATCTAGGTATTAATCATCAAATATTGACCGTTAAAGATGTTGTTATAGCGTCTGATGGTAGTATCGAAAAGTTGCTCGCCAAAGATGGCCAAGTGGTGAATGCTGACTTCTTTGTTGATTGCTCTGGTTTCTCTAGCCGGTTAATGGGCGAAGCTTTAAAAGTGGGTTTTGTCAGTAAAGGTCATCAATTACTCGTTGATAACGCAATTGCGATGCAAGTGCCTTATATGGATGAGAATAAAGAAATTCCCCCTTATACTATTTCAACTGCGCAAGAAGCGGGTTGGACATGGGATATTGGGCTTACCCAAAGAAGAGGCGTAGGTTATGTTTACTCTTCAAATCATACTTCTCATGACAAAGCAGAAGAGATCCTAAGAAATTATGTCGGTGATGAGTCCATTGATTTAACAGCCAGACGCATACCGATGAAAATAGGTTATAGGGAAAAGTTTTGGCATAAAAACTGTGTTGCTATTGGTCTTTCTGCGGGATTCGTAGAGCCTTTAGAAGCAACTGCATTATTGATCATTGAGGCGACAGCTAAACTGTTAGCAGAGAAACTTCCTACCTCGACAGGTGGAATGGTCTATGCTGAAAAGTCATTTAATGATATTAGCCGACATGCTTGGGATAAAGTCATCGATTTTATTAAATTACACTACTTTTTAAGTAAGCGTAGCGACAATCAATTCTGGTTAGACAATGTTAACCCTGAAACCGCACCTGATAGCTTATTAGAGAAATTAGATTATTGGCGATATAACTTACCCAGCCAGTCAGACTTTGCAAGTAAATATGAAGTTTTTCAATTAGAAAATTATCAGTATGTATTATATGGCATGGACTTTAAAACCGATCTCAGCCAAATAAGCCAGCGTTATCCACATAATGAATTAGCAAAGAAAGAAATCAAAAGAATGCAACAACATGCTTTGCAAGCTCAAAAGAGCTTGCAATCACACAGAAGTATTATCAATAAAATTAAACAATACGGTATAAGTAAAATATAGCGTCTTTCGTGCTCTGAGCACAACAGAACTTAAAAGGTCTTAACGATGACAACAAAAAATATAGTGCCATTAGATTCAGTTAAACATAAGAACTTACGTATAAATGTTGACCGTAACTACGCTCACGTTAGTGAACAAAATATGATCCCTTTATTGGCATCTGAATTTTTAGCCGCATCAACCAACTTTCCTATTGCGTTTGTTAAGCAGCAAGAAACAGGAAAGTTCAAAAGTGTAGGAGTATTAGGGCTAAACGCAGAAGAAAACTTAGTTTTTTCAAATGGTAAAGTGCACAGTAACTATATTCCCGTTAACGTTAGACGATACCCCTTTGTTGCTGGCGGGAAGAATGCTGATGAAAGTGAAATGGTATTATGCATAGATGAAAGCAGTGCATTATTGAATGAAAATGAAGGTGTTAAAATTTTTGATAAAGACGGTAAACCGTCAGAATCAACAGAACATGTAACACAGTTGCTTATCGATATATTAGCGAAAGATGCGGCTACCGACATTTTTATTGCTTTCCTCGTTGAACATGACTTATTACAACCAGCAGAAGTAACACTTAAGCTAGGTAAAGAAGGCGAAAGAAAGCTTAACGGGCTTTATAAAGTTGACGAAGAAGCATTAAACGAACTTTCAGATGATTTAGTATTAACACTATATAAGCGTAAATACTTTGCTGCCATTTATGCACACTTAGCATCATTGAGCCAATTTAATCGTTTATTACAGCTAAAGTCTAATTTTACCCCCGAGTAATTTCTATATGAATAAAAGAGCCCTAAATAGTATTGCTTGTTGGTATGATGTGACCCCTGAGATCTTTGCAAAAGAAATCTCACCGCTAAAACAGCCTGCAATTTTAAAAGGGGTTGTTAGCGATTGGCCTGTTGTAAAACAAGCACAGAATAGTACTGAAAGTTTGTATCAGTATTTTTCTGAGTTATATATAGGCGGAGATGTTCAGTTTGCGCGAATACCACCAGAAGAAAAAGGTCGCTTTTTTTATAATAAAGCAATGTCAGATTTCAATTTTAAAAGAGAAACGGGACCTTTAAACACTTTTTTTCGTGATGTTTTAGCCAATAGTTTAGTAGATAATGCCGATACACTTGCTTTACAAAGTGCACCCATAAAGGATTACTTTCCGGGATTTGAGCAAGACAATACTTTTGAACTTTTCAATAACAGTGTTCCGCCAAGAATTTGGATAGGAAATGACGCTATTGTGTCTGCTCATTATGATGACTCTGAAAACATCGCCTGTGTTGTTAGCGGTAAAAGAGAATTTACCTTATTTCCTCCTGAACAAATTGAAAATCTTTACATTGGCCCTATGGATTTCACGCCAGCGGGTGCTCCGCTAAGTTTAGTTGATTTCAATGAGCCAGATTTCGATAAGTACCCAAAATTTCATCAAGCACTTGACAATGCATTGGTTGCTGAGCTTTCCCCGGGCGATGCCATCTATATACCAACCCTTTGGTGGCACCATGTTCAAGCCAAAGGTGGCGTTAATGTTCTGGTTAATTATTGGGAAGGTGGCTCTATTAATGGTAATGATAAGCCTGTTCCAGCGGATAACTTATTGATGGCTATGTTGTCTATTCGTGACTTACCTATTGAACAAAAAAATGCTTGGAAAGCCTTATTTGATTACTACATTTTTTCAGATCAAAGCGATAAATATGAACACATTCCCAAAGAAATTAGAGGGATTTTAGAGCCCTTAAGTGAACCAACAAGAAAATCGATAAAAAAGTGGTTAATTGGGCAACTGAAATAGATTTAATGAAAAATAATCGTATTAATTAATAAGAAATAGACGAATGTACTGTGAAGGAATTTATAATGAATAAAGCGATTAAAGATATAGTTATTGTCGGTGGTGGTACTGCCGGCTGGATATCTGCAGCAATGCTAGCAAAGCAACATTGTGCGGGTAAAAACTCAAATATTAGCATTACATTAATAGAGTCTGATCAAATACCTACCGTTGGAGTAGGGGAGGGAACATTCCCTACCATGAGAAAAACATTACGCACTATCGGTATTTCTGAAACGGACTTGATCAGACGTTGCGATGCAACATTCAAGCAAGGGGCTAAGTTTGTAAGCTGGCGTTTAAAAGACAAAAATGAGTTTTACTACCATCCCTTTAATGTTCCCAGTGGTTATGGTCAGTTTGATATGACAGCCTATTGGCAGAAGAAAGAAAACCAACAACAATATGGCCGATTTGCAGAAGCGGTCGATTTTCAAGATCAGATATGTGAAGCGGGTCTTGCGCCTAAAAAAATTGTCACGCCTGAATATCAGTCAATTTTAAATTACGCTTATCATTTCGATGCACAAAAGGTCGCAGAACTCATTAAAGAGAAAGCCATTGAACTTGGGGTCAATCATATTGTTGATAAAGTGGTTGATGTTCACCTCGATAAAGGGGGCTATATTGAGTATTTAGCCTGTGAAAAAAATGGTCGTATTCATGGTGACTTATTTGTAGATTGCTCAGGATTTGCCGCTATATTGATTGATAAAACATTGAAAGTGCCCTTTAAATCGGCAAAGAAATATTTGTTTAATGATTTTGCTATTGCGACTCAAATCCCTTATGACGAAGGAGAAGATATTGCTTGTCATACTATTGCAACAGGGCAAACAGCCGGCTGGACATGGGATATAGGACTCAGTAGCCGTAAAGGCATGGGCTATGTATATTCTAGTGACCATACCAGCCATGAAGACGCCATTAAAACGTTTGCTGAGCATATAGGTTCAAAAGCTGAAGGATTAGATTTTAGGAAAATCCCATTTACTTCAGGCTATCGAGAAAAGTTTTGGCATAAAAACTGTGTCGCTATTGGTTTATCTGCTGGATTTTTAGAGCCCTTAGAAGCATCTGCGCTGATCTTAGTTGATAACTCTGTAGAGTGGATAAGTGAACGCTTGCCAACAGATTTTAATACCATGGAAATTATTGCTAAACAGTTTAATCATGGGTTTACTAAAAAGTGGGAAGCGATAATAGACTTCTTAAAATTACACTATGTGCTTTCAGAACGTACCGATGAAGCATATTGGTTAGATAATATTCAAAAAGAATCGATGTCTGATCGTCTTCAAGACTTATTAGAACTATGGAAATATCATCCACCTCATATAAATGATACTGACGCTCAATTTGATGTTTTCCCCATAGCGAGCATTCAATATGTCTTATATGGTTTGAATTTCAACAGTGATTTGAGCAAACAAGATTACTTGTATGGGAATGACATGCTGGCGCAAAAACATTTTCAACAGAATTTGAAAATGCTAGATAAAGTCAAAAGTAGCTTACCTAATCATCGTGATTTAATTGAAAAAATAAAGTTACATGGTTTACAAAAAATCTAATAAGTTTCAGCAAGAAAAGACCACCTTGAATTTCCCAAAAGAACAACGTTTGTTACTCAGTTTATCAAGTCACCATTTATAGTATATTTGATGACTTGCTAAGGTATAAAATTAATGAAAAAGAATATTAATAAAAATGTTAATTATTCAACTTATTGAGCTTTAGATAGTAATAGCCTTTAGTTAATTCGTTATTAGTTTTATGATTATCCCGTTATGTTAGCGTTACGTGTAGGGAAACTATTATGTTGGTTGTCGGTTCTTTTTTGTTATTTTTTATTGGGTTGGTTCATTCATACTTAGGTGAAAAATACATTTTAATTCGTTTGTTCACTCGGGATAATTTACCTAAGTTACTAGGGGGAGATTGGTTTACCAAACGTATTTTAAGATTCGCTTGGCACATTACCACCATAGCATGGTGGGGGTTCGCTGTAATACTCTATTGTTTATCAAAGCCCAGTGATAATATCCGGTCAGAAATTCTTATTACAATAGCGGTAGTGTTCGCAATAAGTGGTATTGTTTCATTGTTATTTTCTCGTGGTAAGCACCTATCATGGTTGTTCTTTTTCGCTATCGCGAGCGCAAGCTTATATGGAGTGAACTAAAGCTGAAGTGGCACTTAAACGAACGGTAGAGAGCAGGTATTTTACTATTATTGTTTTTTCTGTTTCAGTCAAATCATTATTGATAAATAAAGCGAAACTTGCATACAAGATTCAAGGTAAAGGATAAAATTCAATTTAGGATAAACTACCTACAACTCTCATTAATCATTTATGGATATCACTTTATGTCACCAGAAATAGTAAAAGAACTTGCACCATATGGCATTTTGCGAGCAGCGATTAATATGTCTAATTATCTATTAGTAACAGGTCTAGATAATAAAGGAGACCCTACTGGTTTGTCGCCAGATATGGCTGCTGAACTTGCTCGACGTTTAAAGGTGGATTTAAAGCTTTTGCAATACAATACACCTGGTGAAATTTCTGATGATGCAGGTAAAGATTTGTGGGACATCGGCAATATTGGCGCCGAACCTAAACGTGCAGAAAAAATAGATTTCACCCCAGCGTATTGCGAAATTCAAGCGAGTTACTTAGTGCCTGCTGATTCACCTTTAAAGACTATTGAGCAGGTTGACAGTCTTGGCACCAGAATAGCCGTATCGGCTCGAAGTGCTTACGATCTTTGGCTAGAGCGTAATATTAAAAATGCGGAACTTTTTCGTGCTCAAGGAATTGACGCTTCTTTTGAGTTATTTGTGAATAACAATTTAGACGCGCTAGCTGGATTACGGCCGCAGTTACTTACAGACTTAAAAAAGATATCAGGTGCTAGAATTATTGAAGGTCAATTTACTGCCGTTCAGCAGGCAATGGGATGCACAAAAGGGAAGTCTGTGGGGGCTGCCTATTTAAAGGCATTTATCGAAGAAACCAAAAAATCAGGTCTTGTTGAACAGTTAATAAATAAACATGGCATGGCAGATCGTTTGACGGTAGCCGCAGCTATTTAGAGGTTTTACTAAGCACAATAAAAGTGAGCCGAGCCCGCATTACTTTACATTTTGCCTAGCCTGATATTTTGACGCGATAACGTTTTAAAATCGATTGAGAGTTATTTTTAATATGACTTCATCTAATGAAATTCACTATTGGGCTAAAGTAATATTTTCAAAATATGATAGTTCAAGGCTATTTCATTTTATTGACTGCCTTGAACGGCTAGCTCAAGATTAAGCTGTTTGAATATTGATTGTAATTACCATTTAATAACCCCTTTTTTTACCACGTCTTCTTGCTGTAATACTTCACCCATCGCTGTGGTTAATAACAACTTTATTTTGGGGCTGCCTATCTCTAAACCCATTGAAGGTTTAAGCGTTGCCTCGTCAATAACTTTAGCCACCGCAATGATTTCATCAACAGGGGATGTTTTTTTAATTTGCTTGATTTGCTTGGCAAATTTAGTGCCTTTAAAATAGGTAACAACAGATTTTTTGAATAACTTCATCCAGTTTTTTGCGTACTCTTTTCCTGTTCCTGTCGTTTTATGAAGATAAGTATTCAGGGTGACAAAAAAAGTTTTATTTTCTTCAATAAAGACACGATTGGTTAGTTCAATATCTAAAATACAATTCCACATCGTGTACGGAATAATAAAGTCTACACGACCCCCTTGGTATTTAATTTTATTAATCGCTAATTGTTGAGTACGTACTAACAGCTTGTTTTTACAATGTTGGTAAAGTTGAATATCCAACTGATTGTTTGCTATTATTTTTTCAAGTAAATCTGCAGGGATTTGTTTAACACTCGGCCGATTAATTGTCGCTCGTTTTACGTCTATTGTTTCTGGCCATTGAAAATCGCCAATATCGCTAAAGTAACTGAGTGAACGGTCGTATTCTTCAAATATCCCTACATGAATATTTAGCTTATCAATTAAAGAAATAATCTCTAAAGCTCTACTTTGTGTTAACTCATTTTCAGAGTAAATACGTTGCCCATCTAGAAATTTAAGCATGTAATTAGCCGTTTGAGTGCTATCGACATACTCAGAGAAACTGTTAGGTTTAGTGGTGAGAAATCCCATGAACTCTGCATTTTTTCTAATATAGTAATACTCAGATATCAACCTATCAACCGGGTGTCTTAGCATCATGAATATAAATTCTTTCTGATAGGTTTCGCTATTTTCAACGTTAAAAATATCTCCGCAAGTAGATTTTTTTGTGTCGAAATCTAAATGACGGTAATGAAAATCAAGCGGCGTTTGCCACTCGGTCCCTTTCATTACACAATTTATACTGGTGCCGCCTGTTTTTGGAATATGAATAAATATGGGGTGTTGCTTATTGTTCATAAAATAAATCTCTAAATAGGGGACGATAAAAAATAAAAAGCGAAAGTTATTTCGTATCCTACAATATTTATAACAAAAGTATTGTTGATTCTAATAACAATTATAGATTGTAGTATATTTGTTTTGACAGCGCTGTCAAAATAAGAGATCGTAACTACACTAAGCGTGAAAAACATCTTCACATAAATTATCAACAGCATATGAGTCTCTAAAATGAATAAAAAACTTTTAGCCCTATTTATTACTGCAAGTGCAACAATTGTGGGGTGCGGGCCTATGTCACCGACAAGTACAGAACCTCAAACGGTAGCAGCACCTAAGAAAATAGCCCTCAGCTTAGCCACTCAAACGAATGTTGATGACATTGCCGAAACGCTTGATGTTAAATACCAAGTGCTGACAAATATTCCTACAAAGAAGTGTGATAAGAATATTGCTAACGGTAATTGTTTTGAAGTGGCATTAAGTTTTACCGCTTCCCAAGCAATACAAAGTAACGGTTGGGCTATTCATTTTAGCCAAATAGCGCCAATTCAGTCGTTTGAAAGCGATGAATTTAAAGTTGAGCACATTAATGGTGATTTACATAAAATTTCGTTAAAAGAAGGCTTCAAAGGTTTTTCTGCAGGAGAAACTAAAACCTTACTGTTTAGAGCTATGTTCTGGTCTTTGTCTGAAACCGATGCATTGCCAAACTATATTGTCAGTAGCAATAATTTACAGCCAAAGGTTATTGCCAGTACTAAGCCATATACCGACAGTGAAACAGGCTTAGAAGTTCTTCCCTATGTTGTACCGTTTACTGATTACGTAAAACAGTTCAAGCGCTCAGCTGTAGACTCTACCCAGTGGCTTAACGCTACAAGCTTATATGAAAGAAATACTAAAATAGGTGGGAGCAAGCTTGATGTCAGCAAAGTCATTATCCCTACCCCCAAGTACGTGAGTTATGATAAAAATAATAGCCAGTTAGATCTTACTTTAGGTATTAACGTTGATTTTGGTAACGTTGATAAAGGTGATGTCGTTGTGGCAATTGCGCGATTAGCCTCATTAGGTATTGAAAATAATACGCAAGGCAAACCCGTTACATTAAGCATTGTTGAAGACAATAATAAAATGATTGGTAGTTATCACTTAGCTATTCACAAAACAGGTATTGAAATTGTTGGTGTCGATGGAGCAGGTGTTTTCAATGGTTTACAATCATTATCAAGTTTGTTCACTTTAGGCTCAATGCAAGTTCCTGTGTTAACGGCGAATGATGAACCACACTATGAATTTCGTGGTTTGTTGATTGACGTAGCACGTAATTTTCATGATAAAACCTTCATTTTAAGCATGCTTGACCAAATGGCGGCTTATAAACTCAATAAATTACATTTACACTTAGGTGATGATGAAGGCTGGCGCTTAGAAATTCCATCACTCCCCGAATTAACTGAAGTTAGCAGTAACCGTTGTTTTGATTTAAACGATCAAAGCTGTTTAGCGCCGCAATTAGGTGCGGGCATTGATCCTGACAGTGCAGTTAATGGCTATTACTCAGTTGCTGATTATCAAGAAATATTAAAAGCAGCAACAGCTCGTCATATTCAAGTGATCCCTTCTTTGGACATGCCCGGTCATTCACGTGCGGCAATAAAAGCGATGGCAGCACGTAGTAAGAAATACGCAATTGCTGAACAAGATGATAAAGCGAAGCAATTTGTTTTAACTGATGCTAACGACCCTACCGTATATTCATCGGTACAATTTTATAACGACAATACCATCAACGTTTGTTTAGAGTCTTCATACGATTTTGTCACTGAAGTCATGACACAAGTAAAACAAATTCATGCAGATGCGGGCCAACCACTAACTCGCTATCATATTGGCGCGGATGAAACCGCTGGTGCCTGGATAGAGTCGCAAGCGTGTAAAGACTTTATCGCCAATAACGATAAAGGCGTGAAAGCGATGAGTGAGCTTGGCGCTTACTTTATAGAGCGTGTTGCTGGTATTTTATCTGATTTAGATATAGAAACTGCAGGCTGGAGCGATGGCATGGAGCATACTCGCAAAGAGAATATGCCGGCTATTGTTCAGTCAAACGCTTGGGATGCCTTGTTTTGGAATGGCCACAATAAAGTTCACCAGTTAACGAACCGTGACTGGCAAGTGGTGATTTCAAGCCCTGATGTATTGTATTTTGACTTTCCTTACGAAGCAGACCCAAAAGAACATGGTTATTATTGGGCTTCCCGTCATACCAATACAGAACAAGTATTCCAATTTATGCCGGATAATTTGCCTGTTCATGCTGAATTTTGGTTAGACCGTGAAGACAATCCTTATGAAGCTGATGATACCCAAACGCCACTAAAATCAGGAAATCGTTTTATTGGAATTCAAGGGCAGTTATGGAGTGAAAATACCCGCACCGACAATATCGCGCAATATAAAATATTCCCACGACTTTTTGCTTTAGCAGAGCGTGCATGGCATTTAGCCGACTGGGCTGTTCCGTATAATTATCAAGGGGCTAAATATAGTAAAGATACTCAAGTTTTTACAGATACTCAAAAAGCGCAACGTGATCAACAATGGCAGGTTTTTGCTAACGCGATTGGCCAGAAAGCGTTACCTAAATTAGAGAGTGATAAAGTCTTCTATCGTTTACCCACTGTTGGCGCCGTTGTGAAAGATAATAAACTTTATGCCAACATTGCCTTTCCTGGGATCACGATTGAATACCAAGATAATGGTGGAGAATGGACTACATATCAAACTCCAGTAACGGTAAAAGGACAAGTGAAAATACGTAGTATTAGTTTCGACAGACAGCGAAAAGGTCGTTCTGTAGCCGTTAAAATTAACTAGTTTTCTGAAGGGAATAATGGCTGGTTAGTTAATATAGTTAACTAAATCAGCCAGTTGATTATTTATTTGATGGACGTAAATAAAAATAACTCATTTTAGTTAAAAAAGTAAATGACAACGCTGTCATTTATGGTTAAGATGAAATCAGATTACATTTTAGTCACCGCATTATTATCAATATGAGTGACAAAATAATAAATATAAAGACATGAGGTCAACATGCTGAGCAGCAGTGGCAATAACGAAATATTCTTAGGTATTGATGGCGGTGGCAGTAAATGCAAAGCTATCGTAATGTCGAGCGATAACAAAATATTGGGTACTGGCATTGCTGGTCCTGCTAATCCGTTGCATGGATATGAACAAGCGATTCATTCAATTACCGAATCAGCAAAATTGGCACTTAAAGATGCAGGTATCGATGAGAGTGAATTAGGTAATGTCGTTGCAGGTGTTGGACTTGCCGGCGTAAACTTACCGGTTTTATTTGAACAAATGTCAAACTGGCAGCATCCATTTAAAAGTATGTATCTTGCGACAGATCTACTGATAGCTTGTCTTGGGGCCCATGATGGCAAAGACGGCGCAGTAATGATCACTGGTACTGGCTCATGTGGTTTTTCTTATGTTGATGGTCACCCGTATATTGTTGGCGCTCATGGTTTTCCACATGGTGACAAAGGTAGTGGAGCATGGTTTGGTCTACAAGCGGCGAAACAGTCTTTGTTATCCTTAGATGGCCTTATATCTCCTTCAGCAATAAATGACAAAGTATTAGCGTTGTTAGATGTAAAAGATGATGTTGAACTTGTTGAAGCTATCGCTGGCAAGCCAGCAGCATTTTACGCACGCTTAGCAAATTTAGTTTTTGACTGTGCTGAAGACGGCGACGAACTTGCGCTAGATATTGTCGCTGAAGGTGCTGGTTATATCAGTCATGTGGCAAAGCAGCTTTTAAAACAAAATCCTCCTGAATTAGCATTGATCGGCGGGTTAACACCAAGAATAAAACCTTGGTTAGATAAAGATATTCAAGAACAACTCATTCAGCCGATACATCCCCCTGAAGTCGGGTCGGTAATTTATGCTAAACAACAACTTGCTTTACAGGCATAAATATTTACTAGAATACTTAAGGAATAATAATCGCTATGACAATATTTCGTCTTCACGTTAAAACGCTATTTGATGGTCAAAATTACATTGACGATCAAGTGTTAACGATCAGCGATGGAAAAATTACTGCATTTGATAGCAACACATCACAAGTTGATGATGTACTTGAAGGGTTAGTTGTTCCTGGCTTTATTGATTTACAAGTAAACGGTGGCGGTGGCGCATTATTTAATGACTCCCCTTCATTAAATCATATTAAAACTATGATTAATGCTCATGCTAAATTTGGCACTACGGCTATGTTACCGACACTTATCACTGATAAGATTTCGGTGATGGAGCAAGCTGCTGATGCAATGGCTGAAGCTATTGCTGCAAAAATCCCTGGTATTATTGGTATTCATTTCGAGGGACCACATTTATCTGTTGCTAAAAAAGGAACACATGCGCAAGAATACATTCGTCCTATTTCAGATGAAGAGTGGGCGATACTCGAGCGTAAAGATCTCGGTCAAATTTTAGTAACCTTAGCACCTGAAACCGTTGCTGCAAACGATATTAATCGCATGGTTTCTCTGGGTATTAAGGTTTGTTTGGGTCACACCAACGCAGATTACAAAACAGCACAAGCAGCAATAGATGCTGGTGCAGATGGTTTTACCCATTTATTTAATGCAATGTCTCCTATTCAAGGAAGAGAGCCAGGTGTTACCGGCTGTGCATTGCTCAATGATCATACCAGTTGTGGCATTATCATCGACGGCCATCATGTAGATTATGTAAGCGCAAAACTTGCATTAAAAACTAAACCGGTTGGTAGCGTTTTTCTCGTTACAGATGCTATGTCGACTATAGGAACTGATCAAACGGAATTCGCATTTTTTGACCGGACGATTTACTTAAAAGACGGAAGATTAACATCAACAACGGGTGAACTTGCTGGTGCGGCACTTGATATGGCACAAGCCGTTGAAAATACACATATTGGATTAGGTTTACCATTAGATGAATCTATTAGGATGGCAACACAATATCCAGCAAATTATATTAATCAGAGCCGTGTTAGAGGTTCTTTAACAATAGGGTATCAGGCTGACTTTGTTGAACTTGATGCTAAGTTTAAAGTGCAATCAACATGGATTGCAGGAAAAAAAATATATAAAAAACAATAATAAATTATAACAATGAGTTTTCATTTACCTACTGTTCTTTTATTTTTTACAATAAAAAACACAAAGTAAATAAAACATTTAACGTGGGAAGACATATGAGTACAACAGTTATGAGAGAAGATATAAATACATCGCAAAGTAACCTTGGGCCTTTAGCTGTTATTGGCGCACTGTTTTTCATTTTTGGTTTTGTAACTTGGCAAAATGGCGCATTAGTTCCATATTTGCAAATGGTATTACAGCTTTCAGAGACCGAAGCATTAATGGTAGCTGTTACTTTTTATTTTGCCTTCACCTTAGTCGCTTTACCTTCGGCGAGTATCCTCGAACGTATTGGCTACAAGAATGGTATTGTGATGGGGTTACTTGTTCTAGTTGTTGGTTTCCTTATATATATTCCTGCTGCGCAATCACAACAGTTTTGGCTGTTTTTAGTTGCACAATTTGTTATTGGTAGCGGCTTAACCTTATTACAAACAGCTGCTAACCCGTATGTTGTTAAAGTAGGCCCTATTGAAAGTGCCGCTGTTCGCATTATGTTTATGGGATTAATGAATAAGGGGGCAGGGGTTATTGTTCCTCTTGTTTTTACCGCTGTTGTTTTAGGCGACTTCGCCGGTGTTAATGCGACAAGCTTAGCTGCAATGTCAGAAGCTGATCGTGCGCTAACTATTGATGGTTTAGCCAACGGGTTAATTAATCCATATATCGGCATGGCAATCATATTTACCTTGCTTGCTGGAATAATGAAAAAAACGCCTTTACCTGAGTTAGATTTATCGAATGATGATCAAGGTGAAAGCGCTACGCTTGACGCTAACGGCCAAGAAAAAACGTCTATTATGCAATTTCCAAGTCTTATTCTTGGTGCGTTAACCATTTTTGTTTATGTAGGTGCTGAAGTAATTGCTGGTGATACCATTGGCTTATTTGCTTCTAACTTAGGTGTAGCAAATGCGACTTCATTAACATCTTATACTATGGCATTTATGCTTATTGGTTATGCTTTAGGTATCGTGCTGATCCCAAGAATAATATCGCAAGAATTCGCTTTGAAAGCCTCTGCAATAACAGGCATTATATTTTCATTACTTGTCGTCTTTAGCGACACAGGTAGTACTTCAGTATCTGAAGTTTTATGGGGTTGGATGGGAATTCCTGCTTTACCGAACACTATTACCTTTATCGCCTTATTAGGCTTTTCTAATGCTATTGTTTGGCCTGCAGTTTGGCCATTAGCTCTAGAAGGTCTAGGGAAGTTCACATCAAAGGGATCTGCATTATTAATTATGGGTATTTCAGGAGGGGCTTTATTGCCGCTAGTTTATGGCCTACTTTCTGAGTCAATAAACGGTCAATCAGCTTATTGGATTATGTTACCGATTTATAGTTTCATCTTATTTTATGCAGTGAAAGGTCATAAAGTTAAGAACTGGAAATAATTGAACTCTCTAGACAGTGTTTGAATATTGTAAAAAATTTATCCGTTTGGATATCCGATCTCACTAGTTGAGGGTGCGTTAAACGATCTAATTTGATCGACCCTGAGTTTTATACTCAGGGTTTTTTTTGCTTAAAATTCGGTCGCTGATTGAAATTCAGTCAACGAGGGATTTACAACGGTTGATGCATCTAATAAGTTGATCATTGCCGTCAGAAAAATCAGCGAAAATTCACAATAACTTCAAGTGATTTAGCATCGACTTGTTTAAACTTATATTTTGTTTAATCACAGTTAGCGACGTTCAATAATTCGTTGGTCTCAAATTAGAGAAAAACTATGAAGCGTATTTGTATTTCAATTATTCTGATATTTTCTATGAAGGTATAAGTAACAACAGCTATAGCCAAAGTGACACCCTCATCCCTGATGGCCCTATCTCGGTCAAAAGTCACTCGGTTCAACGCCAGATGTTTTTGCTTCCGGTATTGTTAATACTGAGCGGTATCGTGAAGTTGAAGGAATGTTCGGGGCGGATATGAATGCTTTTTATTTCATCAGAGAGGTTGGGAAAGGTAAGTCCCATAAGCTGGAGTTGGTTGTCATTGAGTATAAATATAAGCAATGGCATGAGTCTGTTGTCAAACCAGACGTGAGTGAACCCTCTATCTCTCACGATGGGGTGACCTCTTTCTCTTAGAACAGATATTTGGAGCGCACCAAATATCTGCTGGTTTGAGCTAAAAAGCCTCCCTTGCCCTTCTTGGAGATATCCTCATTATGCGGCTTTCTACATCTGCCAATAGCTCTTATTATTTTGATACTTATACCCAAGAACAATACACTCCTCTGCGTTATTTAGGTTTAAAAAACGCCAAGCAGCATGTAGATATATACTGGACCGACGCCCAGGTTATTGAAAAGACCCGACCCAAATAACTCCCCTTATAACAAGCTACTTCTGTGAAGCAATACGCGCTGAGCTTTCATTGTTCGCAGGGTAGGGCGCTATTTAAAACAAAGCATATTTGAACATATATTAGCCCTTCTATGTTAATTTTCACAATGTGGCAGGAGTTAGCCTTAAAGATTATTCAATAAGTAGTATTAATTGAACTATGACTCAGGAATTATTGGTGCGCAAAAAAGAAGTAAGGTTTGAGGGTTTGCAGAGGTCAACTGAAAGCAGTGAGTTGACCTTCCAATATTAGAGATTCGCTTTGCGCTAATGTCATTACATATATCTTAATCAATATTTATCGAATGCTTATTAACGAAATTTTTTATCTGCTTTCCTATCTATGTTTCAGCTATTAGGAAAGATAAACAATTGGGTCATAATATTTTTTAATGAAGCTTTTATTTTAGATAAAAGAAATACTCTACTAGTCTTAAGGAGATAGGATCTTTGCTAAATAGTGACTTTGGTAGGCTGAATAAATACAATCATGGGAAAACGGGTTAATCATTTTTAATTAAATTGAAGGTGATTCCTTTACTTATTAACTAGATACAACGAACTCCTTTACGCATGTTCTTAGATATTAAAGAGATTTGGGAAATTTTGGTATGAACGAAACATCATTTTTTAACTATGAACAATATATGCCACACGGTATGTGCTATTTGTGGAAACCTGAGGTTCTTTGGGTATCGGTAATATCAGATGTACTTACTGCGCTGGCTTATTTTTCAATTACGATTGCAGTGATCGTATTTGTTAAAAAGCGACAAGACTTGCCTTATCCTGCTTTTTTCATTTTAGTCGGTTCAATTATTTTTCTGGCCTGTGGCACTTCACATTTAATCTCTGCCATTGTTGTTTGGAAGCCTATTTATGGGATTTCCGCCATTAGCAAAGCCATTACCGCTGTAACGTCAGTACTCTCTGGCATTTTAATTTGGAAAGTATTGCCCTTTTTTCTTGGGTATCCTAGTCCAGCAATGCTAAAAAGAAAAAATGCTGAATTAAAGGCATCATTAGATAAATTGCAGGCTGCACAAAGTCATATTATTGAAACTGAAAAAATGGCTGCTATGGGAAATTTAGTCGCAGGGATAGCACATGAGCTTAATACTCCTATTGGCGTTTGCATTACGGCCAATTCATCTACAGAGGAAGTCATTGACCAAGCAAAAGAAAAGAGATTAACCTCGAAAATTGTCAATGAAACATTTACCCAGCTTTCTGCCTATATAGAGTTAATCAGTCGGAATTTAACCCGCAGTGCTGACTTAATTGACATATTTAAAGAAGTGGCAGTAGAGTTTCCTTTACAGCACCATGAGCCATTTAATTTAAAAGAATTTTTAACAGATATTGTCGCGACATTAAAAAACAAATATGTTTCTTCACCTTTCACGGTAAATTTAGTTTGTAATGAAAATATTTGGATAAATAGCCACTCAAGCTTCTTTATCCATATTTTTAGCAACTTAACTACCAATACAATTAATCATGGTTTTAACCAAAAAAGAAATGACGAAATTAATATTACAGTGTCAGAGCCCAATGATGGCGGATTTATAATCACTTATAGTGATAACGGCATTGGTATGACTGATTCACAGGTAGAACAAATATTTGAGCCATTTTTTACGTCCAACCGTGGCCAAGGTGGGCCAGGCTTAGGAATGACCATTGTTTATAATACGGTATCAAAACTTAATGGACATATTCAGTGCATAAGCCAAAAGAATGAAGGAACAACTTTTATAATCAAACTTCCTTCCGAATTACAAGCGCCCAAGCGCGAGTAGAGTTTAGGAATAAAGCACCCTTCAAACAGGGAAGAGATGCAGAATAACCTCTTTAAGGACTTGCAAGCTGAAGTAATGTTCTTAATTAGAGTCCATTTTTGTCGGGCAATATCAGCTAGCTAAGAGCTGTTAGTGTGAGATGATTTTAGTTTCCTCCAAAGGTGAATGATATAGTCATTAGTCGTTTGTTATGACAACATATAAACCAATCTTCATTTAATAGGTGTACTACAGTGATCAAACCTACTGTTTGGGTTCATCCCGGAGTTGTTACCGTTTATGGATCCAGTATAGATGCAACCTTTCACAGCCACCATGCTATGCAAGTCATATGGCCGCAGAGTAATTCGCTTTGTAAGTTAAATGGGGTTGAAATATCAGGGGCAACCATCATTGATTCAAAAGTTAAACATCAGTTGGAACTGGTTGACGGTTGGGTGCTACTCATTGAGCCAAAAAGTAAGTTGGGACAAGAGTTGTTCACTAAGTTAATGGGGCAACCGTTCAAGTCTTTTAATACTCATTTTTTTGAACCCTCGAAACAACCTCTACAAACTGAAGATATAACTACATTTTTAACACCATTATTTGAAGAGTTAACACTTACAAAGCAGTTCTTAATTCTTAATAAGAGTACTGTGAAAGACAAACGTATTCAGCAGTTGTTAACTGAATTAAATCAGTGCTTGCATGGTGACTGTATTAAACCGACAAATTGGCGAGCTGCTGAAGTCGCGAGTAAATTAGCGTTATCAGAAAGTCGATTTCTTCATATATTTAGTGATGAATTGGGCATTTCTTGGCGGCCTTATTTATTATGGCGACGGATTATCTGCGCAGTTCAAGCGATGATAAATAGTAGCTCTGCAACAGATGCCGCTCATTTGGCTGGTTTTTCAGATAGCGCTCATTTAAGTAGGACCTTTCGAAATAACTTTGGTATGACAATAAGGCAAGCGATTACTCTGTTCAAAAAAAGTTAGCTAGTTTATTCAAGTTACCTGTTAAATGATTGGTTATTCTATGTTCATATCACTAGACAGGAATCCCCATGAAACAGAAATTAATCACTTCAATGTTAATCATCATTGCCCTAATAACCCTATTGGCTATTTTTATACATGGCAGTAATGCAGATATGTCCATATTCCATGGCATGATTTTACATCCCATCTTATTATTAGCTGGACTTTCTTTGCTTGCATTCACATTGGAGCAACGAAGCCATGATTAAACTATCTAAAGATTTATTATTAGAAACGAAGTTGTTGGACTTCAACCATCCACAGATCCAAGCTTTAATTAAGCAAAGAAAATGGCGTGATTTATCACAGTATGATGCCATAGGTGAAATTTACAATTATGTACGTGACGAGATTCTCTTTGGTTATAATGCCGATGACAATTTACCTGCAAGCCAAGTTATTAGCGATGGTTACGGGCAGTGCAATACTAAAGGGACTTTGTTAATAGCGCTATTACGTGCCGTTGGAATATCCACACGATTTCATGGGTTTACTATATACAATGAATTGCAACGTGGCGCTATCCCAAATTATTTATTCTTCTTTGCGCCTAAGCGTATTATCCATAGCTGGGTAGAAGTTTATTACAATGAACGATGGGTTAACTTGGAAGGTCACATCTTAGACAAACCATATTTAAAGCAAATACAACGAAAATTTGCTAGTCAACGTGAAGCGTTTTCAGGGTATGCAATTTCCACTAAATGCCTCAGCTCACCAGATATTAACTGGAAAGGAGAAGACACTTATATACAGAGTGAAGGTATAGCAGATGATTTTGGTGAATATAGTCAACCAGACGACTTCTACTCAAAGCACGGTAGCAACCTTTCTGGCGTTAAAAAGGTGCTTTTTCGTTACGTTCTTCGCCATTTAATCAATATAAATGTGAATAAAATTCGTTCTAATGGCGTTAATTAGAATAAACAACTTTTAATGACAGTCCGGGGTTCCGCCAGAAAAGAAGTGGTTGAACTCACCCTTAGGGAATAAAGCAAATAAGCAGTTGAGTTAAAACGACTAAAGCTACAACTAAAAAACGCTACACAAAGACAAACAAGATGTTTATCTTTGTGTAGCGTTTTTATATTATTTTTCAGCTAGTTCTTTTGGCTTTCTAATTGCTCTTTACTGTAACTAGGCTTTTCATGTTTTTCGCCCATGTCATCAGCTAGCTCTTTCGGAATATAGTTTTCATCATGTTTTGCTAGTACTTCACTGGCTTCAATTAAGTTGCCATTTACTAACGTACCATTTGCCACAATACCTTGTCCTTCACGGAATAAGTCAGGCAATATACCATCGTAATGAACTTCAACGACGGGGTCTGCGTCATTAAAGACTATTGGCATTCTCATATCAACAAGTTTGAATGTTACGTCTAAACTTGCTGGGTCACGTTTGACACTGCCTGGCACAACTAAACCACCAATACGTAAGCGTTGTCCATCAATAGGCTTAATTCCACTGTCATCTTTACCTTGGTAAATTTCTGATGGTTTATAGAATAAGTCAATATTTTGGCTTAAAGCGAAAAGTACAAAACCTGCGACGACACTTAAGCCGACTAAAATTGAAATAACGATAGTTAAACGTTTTTTACGACGGGGATTCATGAAACAGCCTCATTAGTATTTTTAGGTGGGTTTTCAGCAACTGGATTTTTGCTAGTAGTTTGTTCGGCATTAGCCTTTTGTTTTTCTGCGGCTTTACGGAGTTTTTTCTCACGTTGCAGACGCTGGGCAATTTTACGTTTAACTTTTGTATGATTACGATGACTGGTATAAATGAGCGCTGCTAATAAAAAAGCACTAACACCATAAGATAACCAAACGAAAAATGCGTAACCGCCCATATCAAAAAATGCTGAAATACTGTCAAATTGCATTATTTAACTCCTTCTGCGGTAATTAATTCTCGCACCCAAGGACGCATACCATTACGCGCTAATATTTCAGTGCGGAAACGGATACAGATAACAAAAGCAATTAACATTGCGATACCTAAAAAGCTAAAAACAAATGGCCAAAACATTTCCATACTCATTGAAGGGGCTCCCATCTTACTGACCGTTGCTCCTTGGTGAAGTGTGTTCCACCACTCAACTGAATATTTAATGATCGGGATGTTTACCACACCAACTAATGATAAAATACCTGCCGCTTTTCCGGCTAAATTTTTGTCTTCAAATGCATTGTGCAATGCAATAACACCTAAATAAAGAAAAAGTAAAACCAGTTCAGAGGTTAAGCGAGCATCCCAAATCCACCACGTTCCCCACATAGGTTTGCCCCAAGCTGCACCCGTAAATAAGGCAATAGCGGTAATCACTGCGCCTACAGGAGCCATTGCGGCGGCAGATGCATCGGCAAGTCTAAATTGCCATACCAAACTACAAAAAGCTGCTGAGGCCATCGCTACATAAATACTCATCGACAAAATAGCTGTAGGGACATGAATATAAAAAATTCTAAAACTGTCACCTTGCTGATAATCAGCAGGTGCGAACACTAAAGCCCAAACCATACCTATAGAAAGCAAAACAATAGTTATTTTTGAAATCCAAGGTAATAATTTACCGACAAAGTGATACGACACTTCAGGATTTGCATAAGGGTGTAACCATTTCCACATTAGTTGGTACTCACTTTTAGTGCTGCACTAACAGCAAAGGGGGCTAAGGTTAAAGAGCCAAAAAATAGAGCGGCAATTATAGCAAGTTGTCCGCTGTAGGGTAAGTTCATTGCTGCTGTATCTATGGCACTAGTCGCAAAAATTAATACTGGAATATAAAGGGGTAATACTAATAAACTCAGCAATACGCCACCTTTCTTAATGCCAACCGTTAACGCGACACCAATTGCGCCTAATAAGCTTAAAATAGGTGTGCCGATTAATAATGTTAACATTAATGCACCGTAACTATTTTCATTCAAATGTAATAACACTGCCAGCAACGGTGCAATGAAAATAAGTGGTAAACCTGTAACCAACCAATGGGCAATAATTTTTGCTAGTACTAAAATAAAAACAGGATGAGGGCTAAGTAACATTTGCTCTAACGACCCATCAGCGTGATCTGATTTAAATAACCGGTCAAGTGACAACAATGTAGACAGTAAAGCGGCAACCCAAATAATTCCAGGGGCGATTCTGGATAAAGTGGTCGATTCAGGACCAATGCCTAGCGGGAACAAGGTTACGACAATGATAAAAAATAGAAGCGGATTAATAATATCGTCACGATGGCGAAAAGCAATCGTGAGATCTCGTTTAATGATTAAATTAAAAGCAGCTTTATACGATAAGTTGTGATCGGGTGTCATACTAAGTTATCTCTAATAAAACCGATAATCTAAGGTGATTTTTTTCACCCGATCTTCAGAAAATGATAAGTCTTGGTGTGTGGTTAATATAACACAGCCACCACGCTCTGCATGGGCTAAAAACAATTGCTCCAGTTCATTCACACCTCGTTTATCTATGGCGGTAAAAGGTTCATCTAGTATCCAAATAGGTGCAGTACTTTGCCAAAGTCGAGCAAGGGATATTCGGCGATGTTGTCCGGCACTCAAATGTGAAGCTAAAGCATCTTCAAAACCTAATAAGTTAACTTTTTCTAACGTCTCTTCAGCAGCGGACACATCGTTGCCATGCAAGGCTAGATTAAACGCTAGGTTTTCTTGGGCGGTCATTTCGCCTTTTACCCCAGGTAAATGTCCGAGATATAGCAGATTTTGGTGAAATACATCAGCCTGATCGATAATATTTTGTTCTTGAAATAATACTGAACCATCATAAGGTTGCGACAATCCGGCTAAAATACGTAATAAACTGGTTTTACCTGAGCCATTTGGCCCTTCAACTTGAACAATGTCGCCACTGCATACCGACAAATTAAGCGCTTCAAATAAAATTCGATCTTCACGGATACAAGTCAATGCGTTTGCCGACAACAAGACTTGCTCATTCGATTGATAGTTTGAAGATTGAGTATTGAGAGAGTTTGCCAATAGAATCACTTTTTGAATAATTATTATACGTTAAGTATTACATCAAATTTATAAAGCGAATATTAGCGTAATTTGCCGCATAAAGAGTTGATTTAGATCGTAATATCAATCCGAGTAATATCATACTATATCAGTCGGTAAAGGCTAGCCCTAGAAATGAGAAAATTAATCATTTAATTTAGTGTTACATTGATGAAATTACTCACCAAATAGTGCTAGAATTACCAAAATTTTTAGTTGTGATTTTTTTTCATTAGCGACTCATTTGCTGTTAACTGGAAAACTAAACTCGCTAAAACGCCATGTAATTGGTGTCTATATTCGATTAATTTTTGTATTTAGTCTTTGCACTGAATCGGAGAAAGTAATGACCCCTGAAGTAATGCTCCCTGAGTTAGGACATTTCGCCCTTATTATTGGTTTGGCTTTTGCTATTTGTTTAAGCATCATTCCTCTAGTAGGTTTAGCGAGTAATCAACAACGCCTCGTTGGTTATGCTAAACCATTGACCTTTGGCATGTTTGCTTTTACTGCCATCAGTATCATTATGCTTGGTTGGGGCTTTGTAACCGACGATTTCTCCATTAAATATATTGCGAGTCATTCCAACTCTCACTTACCTTATTATTTCAAAATCAGTGCTGTTTGGGGCGGACACGAAGGTTCGTTGTTGTTGTGGGTTTTTTCTTTAACAACTTGGACCGCCGCTGTTGCTAAATATAGTAAAGGTATTGATGAAGCTTTTGTTGCGCGTGTTCTTGCGGTACTCGGCATGATAGCAGTAGGCTTTATGTTATTTACCTTATTAACGTCGAACCCGTTCGAACGTTTATGGCCAATGGTGCCTACTGAAGGGCGGGACTTGAACCCTCTTTTACAAGATATTGGTCTAATTATTCATCCACCAATGCTTTATTTAGGCTATGTTGGTTTTTCTGTTGCTTTTGCTTTTGCCGTTGCTGCATTAATGTGTGGCAAGTTAGATGCTGCTTGGGCTCGTTGGGCAAGACCTTGGACCGTCGCTGCATGGATATTTTTAACATTAGGTATCGCTTTAGGCAGTTGGTGGGCTTACTACGAACTTGGTTGGGGCGGCTGGTGGTTTTGGGATCCCGTAGAAAATGCTTCATTTATGCCATGGCTTGTAGGAACTGCCCTGATTCACTCATTAGCCGTCACTGAAAAACGAGGTACGTTCAGAAACTGGACCGTGTTACTGGCAATATTTGCTTTTAGTTTAAGTTTATTGGGCACATTTTTAGTGCGCTCAGGTGTTATAACTTCAGTGCATTCATTTGCTGCAGACCCTGGTCGTGGTTTGTTCATTTTGTTATTACTTGCCATTGCTGTCGGTAGTTCATTAACACTTTATGCTCTTAGAGCAAGTACAGTGCAAACATTCAGCCGTTTTGCCTTGTACTCTCGTGAAACAGCATTGCTTGTTTGTAATATTATCCTAGTCGTTGCAACCGTCACGGTAATGCTTGGCACTTTGTATCCTTTATTAGTTGATGCAATGGGGTTAGGAAAGATTTCTGTAGGACCTCCGTATTTTAATGCGGTATTTGTGCCGATCATGAGCTTACTTTTTGTTGTCATGGGGATAGGCCCGTTAATTCGCTGGAAAAAAGCCAAACAAGGCGAATTACGCAAGCAAATGGTTAATCCGCTAGTAATAAGTATTGTTGTTGGTCTTGCCTTCCCATTTTTATATGGTGGTGAATTTAGTGCACTTGTGATGATGGGCGTTGGTTTAGCCTGTTGGGTTTTCCTTGTGGTTCTAAAAGAGTTATTCAATCAGGTAAATTCTGGTAATGATAAATGGAACTTCTCTAAACTTACGTTAAGTCAGTGGGGCATGACAGCTGCGCATGCGGGTATAGCAATTTGTATTGTCGGTGTAACTTTAGTATCGGTTTACGAAAGCGAAACCAGTGTAAAAATGTACGTTGGTGAAAAAGTTAAAATTGCAGACACAAATTATGAAGTTGCTTTCAAAGGTATTAAGCATGTTGAAGGACCTAATTATAGTGCCGAGCAAGGTCAACTCGAAGTGTATAATAATGGTGAATTTGTGACCCTATTAAAACCTGAACGTCGAGCATATTTAGTTCAAACAATGGGCATGACCGAAGCCGGTATTGACCCTGGTTTATTCCGTGATATTTATGTGGCATTAGGGGACCCTCTTGCTGATAACGCGTGGGCAATTCGTGTACATTACAAACCTTTTGTTCGTTGGATTTGGTTAGGAGCAATATTTATGGCGATTGGTGGCTTTTTAGCGATATTAGATAAACGTTATCGCCGTAAGAAGACTGTCAATACTACTGAACAAACTTCATTAACAACAACGTCAGTCGAAAAATTAGCGACGACCAATGAGGGAAATGCGTAATGGGTAAGTTAATTCGTTTTATTCCACTGATCTTATTTATTGCTTTGGGTGCTGTGTTATTTAGAGGGTTATCTCTGAACCCGACAGAGCTACCTTCGGCGTTGATTGGCAAAAAATTCCCTGAATTTGCGTTAACCTCTGTGTTAAGTGCTTCGCAAACCATGACTACCGCTGATTTTAAACCCGGTATTAAATTGGTTAATGTTTGGGGAACTTGGTGTCCCTCATGTCGATATGAGCATGATTATTTATTTAAGTTAGCAAAAACCAATCGTTTTACAATCTACGGTTTAAATTACGATGATGAAAGAGAAGATGCGGCAAAGTGGTTAACCGAGTTAGGCGACCCTTATGAATTTTCTGCTTTTGACGAACAAGGAAAGTTAAGTGTGAATTTAGGTGTTTACGCAGCACCAGAAACTTTTGTTATTGATCACAATAATATTATTCGAAAACGTTTTGCTGGTCCGCTTAATCCACAAGTTTGGAATAATGAATTTGAGCCACTTATTGCGCAAATTGAAGCTGAGTTTTTAACTGCTGCAAATAACAAGGGGAGCAAGTAGTCATGTTCAATAAATACTTTGCTGCGATACTTGTCGCAACGATTATTTTATGTAGTTCATCCGTTTTAGCTAAACCCTCTGATACTTACGCGTTTAAGGATAAGGTTACTGAAACTCGTTTCAATGCACTCAATAAAGAATTGCGTTGTCCAAAATGTCAAAATCAAAATTTGGCTGATTCTAATTCGCCTATCGCTGCTGACTTACGTCGAGAAGTTTACGAGCTGCTTCAACAAGGTAAAGCGGATATGGAAATAATTGATTTTATGGTTTCCCGCTACGGTGAGTTTGTTTTATACCGACCGCGAGTTTCAAGCTTAACTTATATTTTATGGTATGGCCCAGCTGGACTCTTAATTATTGGTGTGATCGTTGTTGTGCTTGTTCTTCGAAGAAAACCTGCAAAAAATGCCCAAAAACCATTAAGCAATGATCAAAAAGATAAACTTGATCAAATTCTAAAAAATAAATAAGGCTATATCATGGAATTAATTTTTATCATAATCGCCTTTTTGTTACTGATTTTAGCAGTAGTGTGGGCACCTTTTCTAAAACAACAGCAAAACAACGTAACTATTGATGATACTCAGCGTGATGAAACTAATGTTCGTTTATACCATGAACATAAAGCAGAGATTGAGAAAGACTATCAACAAGATAATATTGATGACGAAAACTATCAGTATTTATTGACAGAGCTCGATAATACCTTATTACAAGATATGGAAAATCAATCCGTTGAAAGTAATGTTCAACAAGAAACTAAAGCATTAGCAATTGCTTGGCCTGTAGGGTTGTCGGTTTTTATATTAGCATTTAGTTTCTACGTATATAGTGAAATAGGTACTTACGAAAAGTTAACAACAATGACTCCTCAAGAGCCAATGCAACAGTCGGCGAATATGGAACAACAAACCGTTAACGAAATTAAGCGTTTAATGGAGGTCACTAAAACTGAACCTGAGAATTCAGATGCTTGGTATAGTTTAGGCCAGTCGTTAGTTACCGTTGGTGATTTCGACAGTGCTTTAAAAGCTTATGATCAAGTATTAAGTCTCGAAGGGCCACAAGCTGATATTTATGGTGCCAAAGCACAAGCTATTTACTATAAAAACGAACAAAAAATTGATGATACGGTGCAAGGTCTAATTGACCAAGCTTTAGCCATGGATCCTAATGACCCTTCAACGAATATACTATTGGGCATGCATAATTTTATTGCCGGTAAATACGAAGTGTCGATAAGCCATTGGCAACGAGTGGTTGATTCTGATAAAAAGAATGTTAATAAACAAGCGTTAATCGAAGTCATTGATGAAGCGAAAAAGCGTCTTGCCGAGTCTGATATTGTAGATAGTGATCCCAATGGGAATGCGGGTACTGCCGTTGGTCCTCAGCTAACCGTAAATGTAACGTTAAGTGATGAAGTATTAGCAAAGCTGTCTAGTGGAGCTGACAAAACTGTCTTTATTTATGCGATCCCCGCAGATAAGTCTTTAGGTCGGATGCCACTTGCCGCGGTTAAGTTATTAGCTAGTGATCTGCCAATAACAATCGTACTCAACGACTCTAGGGCAATGACCCCACAAGCTAAATTAAGCGATGTTGATATAGTACATATTTATGCGGTTGTTTCAGCTAGTGGTGGTGCTGGCATTAAATCAGGCGATTATAAAGCTGAACTTAATAATGTTATGGTAAGTACGAAAGACCCATTGAGCTTAGTTGTTGACCGTTTAGTGCCCTAATTGAAGGCTTATTTGAATGGTCTACTTCTTTTTTCACAGCTATCTGTTTGACAATTAGTCAAACAGGTATGACTCTAAAGTGACTGTTTCATCCTTTTAATAAAATCTAAAAAATAGAGTATATTGTTTATGTTTAAACCTGCTGGACGATTTATTGGTCGCAATAAAGAGATTCATGATAAAAAAGCAAAAGTAGGTGTATTACTGACAAACTTAGGTACACCTGATGCACCAACAGCCCCTGCGTTAAGGCGTTATTTAAGAGAATTTTTAACTGATCCTCGTGTGGTTGAAATACCTAAACTCATTTGGTTTATCATTTTACACGGTATTATTTTACGTGCTCGACCAAAGAAATCAGCCAAGTTATATGAAAGTATTTGGACGCCAGCCGGTTCACCATTGCTGGTCATTAGCCAGCAGCAAAAAGATGACGTAGCAAAGCTCCTTGCTGAAAAATATGGTGATGATGTAAAGGTTGAATTGGCGATGCGTTATGGCATGCCTTCTATCAGCGATGCTTTAGATTCATTACAACTTAGCGGTGTTAATAAAATCGTCGTGTTACCTCTCTATCCGCAATATGCTGGGCCAACAGTCGGTTCAACTTTTGATGCAGTGGTAAATAAAATTAAATCTTGGCGCTGGATACCCAGCTTAAGTTTTATTAGTGGTTACCATGACAATCATCAATATATAGCTGCCCTTGCTCAAAGTGTGAATAAACATATAAAAGAGCATGGCAAGCCTGACAAATTAGTATTGTCGTTTCATGGTATGCCTAAATATTTCTTAGAGCAGGGTGATCCTTATTACTGTTTTTGTGCAAAAACAACACGTTTATTAATTGCAGAATTAGCATTGAGTGAAGATGATTTTGTCATGACTTTTCAATCACGATTTGGCAAGGCGGAATGGTTAAAGCCCTATACTGACGATACACTTATCGATTTAGCAAATAATAATAAGCATGTAGCAATTATTAGTCCTGCCTTTAGTGCGGATTGTTTAGAAACCCTTGAAGAATTAGAACATGAAAATCGTGATTTGTTCTTAGGGGCGGGTGGTGAGAAATACCATTATATCCCAGCCTTAAATAGTGATGAAATGCATATTGATGCAATCGTTGATTTGATTTCTGCTGAAATTAACATATAGATGCCTTATTCTTGATGAAAAAATTTGCCTTAACCTTAAGAAAAATTCATAAATTTTTAATGTTGTTTTTAGGTGGGCAATTTGTTTTGTGGAGCTTGTCTGGCTTGTATATGGTGGTTATGGATATTGACTTTATCCATGGAGACCATTTAGTTAAAGAGCCTACTGCTCTTGTTTTATCTTCGACATCCTTACTCTCTTTTAAAGAAATATTAGAACATCATCCTCAAGCCAAGCAATTAAAATTAACAAACTTAGCCAAGCAAAGTGTTTATCAATTTAGTGTAAATGGTCATCCGCAGCTGGTTTCTGCTCGTACTGGGAAAAGTTTACTGCCTTTCTCTCAAAAAGACATAAATGAATTAGTGAATTCCTATAGCAATATATCTAGTGACATCAAAATAAGTAGTATTAGATTATTAACCGATAATGCACCATCAGAATTATCATCTCGTCACCTCCCTGCATGGCAGGTTGTTTTTGATGATATTAGCGCGAGTACTTTATATATTAGTTCATCAACTGGGCAAGTAGTGACTAAGCGTCATGATTATTGGCGTATTTTCGATTTTGTGTGGATGTTACATATTATGGATTACGAAAACCGCGAAGACATTACTAATTGGTTATTATTTGTTTTCAGTCTAACGGGGATTTTTTCATGTTTTTCAGGCCTTTATTTAGTCGGGCATCGTTTTAGGTTAACAACTAAGTTAAGACAAGCTTTTACAGGTACTCGAAAGCGCTCAAAAAGCAAAAGCAAACAGCCATCAGAAAATGTCATAAAAGGTGCTCTTTAATGACATCAATGACACTATTTAGAAAAGTGCACAAGTGGCTTGCTTTAATTGTTGGCCTGCAATTATTGATATGGGTAACGACGGGACTACTGTTTACTTTGGTTGATAGTTCAAAGAGTCGAGGCCAAGTATATCGGGCGAAAACTACACAGGAACAACCTCCAGTGTTACCGGAATTGTTATTATCAAATGCTGAACTAACGGGTAAGATCCCTAACAGTATTTATCAGCAGAATGTCCGTAGCGTTGAATTAAAGGTATTTCATCATCATTGGTATTATCAAGTAACTACCTTTACTGGTCGTTACTTGTTTTCAGTGTCAACAGGTGAGCAACTTAAGGTCAAAGAAGCCCTCGCTGTTGAATTGATCCAAAAAAGTTATCAAGGGCCGGGTACATTAACTGATCTTACATTACTCAAACCTCCCTTTGAAAACTTTAGTGGTGTTAAAGGTAACATTTGGCAGGCTGACTTTAATGATGAACTCAATACCAAAGTTTACTTGTCTCAAGATACGGGGCGTATTTTAAAGCACGCTAATGATGTAAGTGCTTATAATGATTTACTGAAGCTACTGCATTTTATGGACTACAACCAAAGTGGGCATTTTAACGCTTGGTGGATCATTACCATGGCACTATTTGCAACGCTACTTTCATTTTCTGGTCTTTTTTGGTTAATTAATATTTATGGTAGGAAACTTAAAAAGCGCTTTGTAAACGCGTCTTAGCTCTTTTTTTACTTAACAATAATATAAGCCCAAAGAAAAGAAATAATATTTGTAAATTTGGCTCTGAAACCTCTATGGCGGGTGACGGTTCAACACTGATGAAGCGCTGAACAAAATTTATTTCACCAGGAGATTCATTTTCAATAATCCACTCAAAATCATTATAGTTACTTCCACTTCGGGTTAATTGTAAAGACTTCCCAATAGGTGAACCATTTTCGTTAATGAGTATGTCTTCACTGAAAATACCGAAGGCTGCACCATCGTTTGCTTGAAATGCTCCTTCATAAGAAAGGAACTGCACGAGTTGGTCATTATTGTCTACTAGAGCAATGCCATCACCAATACCATTAGCTGCACCATTTTGAATGCCGCTAACGGTTAGGGCTAAAAATCCAAAGCCATTGCCGGAGTCATCTAAGGTAATATCGGCAATGGTGGTGGTTTTATACACTAAACCATTGCTACCATTGTAAAATTGTAATGACCAGTTTAATAAATGTAAACCTGCTGTTCCGGCAAGTTCAACAAATTCATTTTTGTCAGCTCCTTTATTATCATAATGAATCTCATTAATAAAAATAAGTGATGCCTGGCAAGTAACTGAACTCATCAAAAAAATTATGATGGTGAGAATGTATCTTATCGGTGCTTTTAAAGACTGCTTGTTCATTATAATTCCCTTTATAGCTGACTATTAACATCTTGTTATCAATTGATTTACAGTAAAGAGTGTAGCAGAGCTTTTTATTTTTATTTTAGTGGAAGGTAATTATTGGCTTTAAACGGTGCAATTAACTGAATTTACGAACAAAAAAAAACGCAACAATTTTCATTGTTCCGTTTTTTTGTTCGGATCTAAAGATCCAATTAATAACTACATGAGGTAGTTATTAAGAAGCGATTACGTTTTCAGCTTCAGGACCTTTTTGTCCTTGCTTGATAGTAAAAGTAACAGCTTGGCCGTCAGTTAGTGTACGGAAACCGTCACCAGAGATTGCGCTGAAGTGAACAAAAACGTCAGGACCGTTATCTTGCTCGATGAAACCGAAACCTTTAGATTCATTAAAAAATTTTACTTTACCATTTACTGTGTCAGACATGTCAACATTTCCCGTAGGTCGTTAATTAAAAAAATAGTGTTAAGTGGAATATTCCACTTTGATTTATACGGAGTAAATGCCCTCTACCTATAAAAGTACAGACAGAGAAAGGTTTCCAATAACACAAACTAGTAGCGTCTGAGGTTAATCAATAATCTACCTTGTAAATTAAGGTGAATAACTGAAATATCCTTCTCCCGAAACGCAAAAACTCAACGCAAAAGCATATTAGCATAATATTTTATTGAATTCCTATAAAAATATTCACATTTGTTGACTTTTTTAAGGCATTAAAAAGCCAGCTAAGGTGCTGGCTTTATTAGGTATTTACAACTGAGAATCATTGTTATTTATTTATGATAAAATAACGTGTGATTACAACGATGAAATTTGCGCAATTTGCTCTGCAAGTTTTGCTAATGCAGACTCAGCGTCAGCTAATTTAGCTTTTTCCTTGTTGATCACTGCTTCTGGTGCCTTACCGACAAATTTTTCGTTACTTAACTTACCGCGTGTTCTATCAGCATCTTTTTCCAGCTTATCAATCGCTTTCGATAAACGTGCAAGTTCCGCTTCTTTGTCAATTAAACCTGCCATAGGAATTAATACGGTTAAATCACCCACTACGGCGGTAGCCGATAATGGCCCGTTGTCATCATCAGCCAATAGGGTAATACTTTCGAGCTTTGCTAAGGCACTTAAAAATTGTTGGTTATCATCTAAACGGCGTTGGTCGTTAGCATTAACATTTTTTAATAAAACCGGTAGCTCTTTACTCGGTGAAATATCCATTTCGCCACGAATATTACGAATAGCGACGATAAACTGTTTGACCCATTCTAAATCGTCAATAGCGGTTTGGTCACATTGGCTTTCATCAAATTGTGGGAAACTTTGTACCATGATACTAGCGATTTCGTTTCCTTTGCTATCAGCTACAAAATTACTTAACGGTACAACACGTTGCCAAATCGTTTCTGTGATAAACGGCATAATAGGGTGCATTAAGCGCAATAAGCTTTCTAGTACGGTTACTAAGGTATGACGAGTACCGCGCTGTTGAGCTTCACTACCTTTGAATAAAACCGGTTTGGTTAATTCTAAATACCAATCACAGAACTGGTTCCATGTGAACTCATAAAGTGCTTGTGAGGCTAGGTCAAAACGGAACGCGTCAAATGATTCATGGACCGTTTTAACGGTTTGTTGAAATTGACCTAAGATCCAACGATCGGCTAATGAAAACTCCATGTCGCCTTGTTTACCGTCAACCAATTTTCCGCAATCTTGCTCCTCAGTATTCATTAATACGTAACGACTGGCATTCCATAGTTTATTACAGAAATTGCGGTAACCGTCTAATCGTTTCATGTCCCACGTAATATCACGACCTGTTGAAGCAACAGAGGTCAATGTAAAGCGTAAAGCGTCAGTGCCGTGTGCTTCAATACCCTCAGGGTATTCTTTTTTGGTTAATTTATTTATTTTTGCGGCCAATTTAGGCTGCATCATATTACCGGTACGCTTTTCAAGTAAATCATCAAGGGCAATACCGTCGATCATATCAAGAGGGTCAACGACGTTACCTTTTGATTTACTCATTTTATCGCCATTTTCATCGCGAATAAGCCCAGTAACATAAACTTTCTTGAATGGTACTTGAGGTTTACCATCTTCGTCTTTTATAAAGTGCATGGTCATCATGATCATGCGCGCTACCCAAAAGAATATAATGTCAAACCCAGTAACTAAAACGTCAGTAGAATGGAATTTCTTAAGATCTTCCATACTGTTTGGCCAGCCTAATGTTGAGAACGTCCACAATGCCGAGGAGAACCATGTATCAAGAACATCATCGTCTTGTTTTAATTTTATATCTTCGCTTAATGAATGTTTTGCCCGCACTTCGTCTTCGGTTCGGCCTACATAAACACCACCGTTTTCGTCATACCATGCTGGAATTCTGTGTCCCCACCAAAGTTGACGAGAAATACACCAATCTTGTATGTCGCGCATCCACGCGTTGTACATATTTTCATATTGCTTTGGTACAAATTCAATTTGACCATTTTCAACCGCTTCAACGGCAGGGCCCGCGAGAGGTGCTGCACGAACATACCATTGGTCAGTTAATAAAGGCTCAATAATCACACCAGAGCGATCACCATAAGGGGCAACTAAATCATGCTCTTTTACTTCAACCAGTAAACCTAATTCGTCAAACTTAGCAACAATGGCTTTACGAGCCACAAAGCGATCCATGCCTGCAAATTCTGCAGGAAGGTCGGTACTATATATATCAGACGGCTCACCGTTATTTTTATAAACGTCAGCACTTGCAAGAATAGCTGCATTTTTATCTAAAATATTTATGAGGGGTAAATCGTGACGTTTGCCGACTTCGTTATCGTTAAAATCATGGGCTGGAGTGATTTTCACACAACCTGTGCCTTTTTCCATGTCAGCATGGTCATCACCAACAATCGGGATCAAACGGTTTACTAACGGTAATAAAACTTGCTTACCTATAAGGTCTTTATAACGTGGATCTTCAGGATTTACAGCTATACCAGTATCACCTAACATAGTTTCTGGGCGAGTCGTTGCTACGACTAAATAGTCATGACCTTCTGCTGTTTTCGCGCCGTCGGCTAATGGATAGCGAAGGTGCCACATATGGCCTTTTTTGTCTTTGTTTTCTACTTCTAAGTCAGAAATCGCCGTATGAAATTTTGGATCCCAGTTAACTAAGCGTTTACCACGATAAATTAAGTCGTCTTCAAACAAACGAACAAAAACTTCTTGTACGGCTTCTGACATGCCGTCGTCCATTGTGAAACGCTCTCGAGTCCAGTCAATTGAGTTCCCCAAACGACGCATTTGTTTACCAATAGTGCCGCCAGACTCTTCTTTCCATTCCCAAATTTTATCAATGAAACCATCACGTCCGTAATCATGACGTGTTTTTTCTTCTTCTGCGGCAATTTTACGCTCAACGACCATTTGCGTTGCAATACCTGCGTGATCCATTCCTGTTTGCCACAAGGTATTTTTACCTTGCATACGCTGATAACGGATTAAGGTGTCCATAATCGTTTGTTGGAACGCATGTCCCATATGCAAACTACCGGTAACGTTTGGTGGTGGAATAGCAATGCTATAACCATCTCCTTCGCCAGTAGGGCTAAAATAACCTTGTTCTTCCCAGCTTTGATAAAGAGAATGTTCGATTTCTGACGGATTGAATGTTTTTTCCATGACTTGACTACTTAACTTGATTGATGTGCATTAATTGAGTTTGATTGTTTTGGCGCGGCTTGATTATCCACTTGAAATCCCCATTGTCGATAGCTTTTATAACGCTCTCGAGCTTGTTGTTTTAGGATTTCATCACTAGGTACAAAGTCAACAATGAGTGAAAACTGATTAGCAAAGTTTGGCACTGTGCTGGTTAAATTAATTAAAACAGGGCGGCGATTAGTTGGTGGCTGCCAACTAATTTCTACGGCCGCACCATTTTTAGGGCCTTCGCCCGGTAAATTATGAGGAACAAAACTGTCGGGCTCAAATGCCCAGAGTAATTCGTCTAATTGATGAGCCGTTTGTTGATCCGCACTATAAATAAATACGCGCTGATTTTGACGGTAAAAATTAGCTGCCTGCAAACAAGTATGAAAATGTGACTGTAGCGTCACATTTTCCAAATTTTGCTCTTCTTCAAGTAAATAAAACATCACTTGTGTTTGCATCTTTGCTTTGTTCCTTATTTATTCTGGGCTTAAGCTATTCGCTTTGCTCTGCGCCTGAACGGTTTAATAAAAATTGTGTTAATAAGCTTACTGGGCGGCCAGTAGAACCTTTGTCTTTGCCGCCACTGCGCCAAGCCGTACCGGCAACATCAAGATGTGCCCAATGATACTTCTTAGTGAAACGCGATAAGAAACATGCTGCAGTAATAGTGCCTGCGCCTTTGCCACCTAAATTGGTAAAATCGGCAAATGGACTTTCAAGCTGGTCTTGATATTCTTCCCATAACGGCATACGCCAAGCGCGATCGCCACTTTGTTCTGAAGCATTCAGTAATTCATGTGCTAATGGGTTGTGAGTACTTAATAACCCTGAAGCGTGTTTACCTAAGGCAACAACACAAGCACCAGTAAGCGTTGCAACATCAATTACCAGTTCTGGATCAAAACGTTCAACATAAGTGAGCGCGTCACATAAAACTAGTCGGCCTTCTGCATCAGTATTTAACACTTCAACGGTTTGACCTGACATAGTCGTTAAAATATCGCCAGGACGATACGCATCGCCACCAGGCATGTTTTCACAACCTGCTAGCACACCAATCACATTTATCGGCAGCGCTAGCTCTGCTAAAGAATGCATCGCACCGAGTACACCTGCAGCGCCACCCATGTCATATTTCATTTCATCCATGGCTTCGCCAGGCTTTAATGAAATACCACCCGCATCAAAAGTAACCCCTTTGCCAACTAAAACAATTGGATTGACGTCATCAGCTGCGCCTTGATATTTAATTATGCTCATCATTGATTCATTTCTAGAGCCACGACCCACGGCAAGGTATGAACTCATACCAAGTTCTTCCATTTCTTTTTCGCCAACAATTTTAGTGGTGATGTTGTCGTAATCGTTTTCTAGAATTTGGGCTTGTTCAGCTAAATAGGCTGGATTACAAATATTTGGTGGCATATTGGCGACGTTTTTACAGGTTGAAATACCCTCTGAAACGGCAAGTGCATGCGCAATGGCGCGTTCACCAATAGGTAACTCTCTACGTGTTGGAACATTAAAAACCATTTTACGCAAAGGACGGCGAGCTTCAACTTTACGGGTTTTTAATCCGTCGAAGCTGTATAAGCAATCTTGAGTTGCTTCTACCGCTTGGCGAACTTTCCAGTAAGTGTCACGTCCTTTAACATGTAATTCAGATAAGAAGCAAACTGCTTCCATTGAACCTGTTTCATTCAAGGTGCTAATCGTTTTGCTGATAATTTGACGATACTGACGTTCATCAAGTTCACGTTCTTTACCACAACCAACCAGTAACACACGCTCGCTTAAAATATTAGGCACGTGATGAAGCAGTAACATTTGCCCAGATTTACCTTCTAAATCGCCGCGACGTAATAAGTTACTGATATAACCTTCACTAATGTCGTCAAGCTGTTCAGCAATAGCTGAAAGACGGCGAGGTTCAAAAACGCCAACGACTATACAGGCGCTACGTTGCTTTTCGGGACTACCACTTTTTACGTTGAACTCCATGAGCTCTCCTAATTCGAACAAAAACATGCTGTTTTTAAATGAAATTTACGAGTAAACTTGTGTAAATCTATAAATAATCGATATGCTTACTTTTAAAAGTATTCAGCGAAAGGCTATAATTACAGCCTGATACAAGCGAATTACCTTCAGAGCAACAAATAATAATACTTATGAAAACGACAAGTTTACTTAAAAATAGAGCAGATGTCAGAAAAAAACGATGTTTTTATAGGGAATTCTTATGATTATTTTCCGTTATTTACTTAAAGAAGTCGCTAAAACTCAATTAGCGGTATTTTTAGTATTGATGACCATTTTTATTAGCAATAAATTTGTTCGCATTCTTGATGACGCTGCCGAAGGCGGTATTCCGGGTCACTTAGTGATGGTATTTATTGGTTTAAAAGTACCTGATTTAGCAGGGATGATTTTACCGTTAAGTTTGTTTCTAGGGATTTTACTGGCCTATGGGCGGATCTACGCCGACAATGAGATGACAGTTCTACATGCTTGTGGTGTAAGTGAATGGTACGTTGTTCGTGTGACATTAATTTTAAGTTTTGTTACTGCTATTTTTACTGGTATGTTTACTTTGTATTTGTCGCCTATGGCCTCTGAATATGAGTATCAAGTTAAAGAGCAACTTGCTGCCGAGTCTGGTTTCAGTTCGTTAGCTGCAGGCAGATTTCAAACGACAGGCAATAAAAAAGCAGTGGTTTTCATTCATGATAAAAACCGTGATGACAATGTTTTTGAAAAAGTTTTTGTTGCCCAATTGCCAGATAAAAAAGCCACCGATAAAAGCATTATCAATGCTAGTTTGGTTTATGCTCAAACAGGACAGGTGATTGAAGAAGATAGTGGCTCTCAACGTTTAGTGTTGAGTGATGGTACACGTTATCAAAACGATTTAAAGAGCAAAGAGTTTAGGGAAGTATCTTTTGATAAATACCATATTCAAATACAAGATCAAAAAGTAGCCCATAAAAACCGTAAATTACGGGCAATTCCTACCCAAGAATTATTCAATGATAATACTTCTGCATATACCGCTGAAACCCATTGGCGTTTTGCTTTTCCACTCGTGTGTTTAGTCATGACGTTAATTGCTGTACCGCTAAGTGTTGTGAACCCAAGGCAAGGGAAATTTGCTAAAATGCTACCAGCTTTAATGCTTTTCCTCGGTTATTTTTTAATGCTCACCGCCGTTCGTTCAGGCGTTGAATCTGCCACCATTCCTAAAGTTATTGGTTTATGGCCCGTGCATTTCTTTGTGCTCATTTTAGGCGTGAGTTTACTAGTAAAAGACCGCAGTAGTGGATTAAAGTTTAAGGCAAAACTACCACAACTAATTCGCAGTTTTACCCGTAAGAGAACATCGTCATAATGCGTATTTTAGATTTATATATCGGCCGAATTATTGCCTCAACAACCTTTTTGACCTTAGCTGTATTTGTCAGTTTAAGTGGCATTATAAAATTTGTTGAAGAAATAAAAACTGTTTCTGCCGGCAAAGGTAATTATGATATTGCCCATGCTGCGTTATATGTGCTTTATGCGATACCTCGTGATATTGAAATGTTTTTTCCCATGTCAGCCTTGATTGGCGGTTTAATCGGCATGGGCATGTTAGCCTCAAACAGCGAGCTTGTGGTGATGCAAGCATCAGGTTTATCGCGTTTAGATATTATAAAGTCGGTAATGAAGTCAGCACTGGTGCTGGTTATTATTAGTATGGCCGTGGGTGAATGGTTAGCCCCTGCGGGAGAATCTGCAGCCAGGCAGATTAAAGCCCAAGCGATATCAGGAGGCAGTTTAATTTCATCTGCCGATGGTACTTGGGCAAAAGATGGTGATTTCTTTGTACATATTGGTGAAGTCGAAGACAAAGGCAAGCTTAATGATGTACAAATATACCGCTTTGATAAATCGTTAAAGTTATCAAGTTGGTTATCTGCAAAAAGTGCTATTTATCAAAAAGATGCATGGCAGTTACGTAATGTAGTCGATACACTATTAACGGATGATAAAATGACTAAAGAGCAGTTACCCATAAAGATGTGGACGTCAAGTTTAACGCCTGAGAAACTCGGTGTTGTTATGGTGAAACCTGAGGCACTGTCATTACGAGGCTTGTCAGAATATTTAAGTTATTTAGAAGAAAACAAACAAGACCCAAGTCGATATGTTCTAGCCTTTTGGCGTAAAATTGTTCAGCCGATAACACTAGCCGTTATGCTGTTACTCGCTTTATCGTTTGTCTTTGGTCCGTTACGTTCTGCTTCGATGGGAGCAAGAATTATGATGGGAGTGGCGACAGGAATTTTATTCTTTATTACCAATGAAGTGTTAGGATCATTGAGCTTGGTATATCGATTACCTGCTGCTTTTGGTGCACTGATGCCAAGTATTATTTTTATAGTATTGGCACTATATCTAATGAATAAAAGGCCCAGTTAACTCTTATACAAAGTAGAGGGCATGATAATTATCGTTTACCATGCCTTACAATTTATAAGTATTATAATCGACCGCGATTAGCTTCAAGTGTTAACACAACCACTTCTGTATTTGTCAGTCTGTCTTGTAAACTCAATTTATTTTTACGGTCAAAAATCACGGTAAGATTACCTAAACCTAATAGGGTAGGAAGTAATCGCTTCAAACCGGTTGTTTTAGTGATCAAAGAACCATCTTGCTCTTGTAACCGTAAACGCCAAGCTTTCATGCCTAACGTTTGACCACTTTTTGCCCAAAAATATATGAAAAATAAACTAACACAAGTTATGCACCAAATAAAAAAAGCAATTCGATAACCAATATCTGACGCATTCCAATTAATTTCAAAGTTATTTCTAACAATTGAAATGATCCCTTGAGCATCTAAAGCTATGAGCACACCTATACAAAAGTAACCAGAAAGCATAAAAATTGCGATGAAAAGTAAAGCATCGTAAACCCATGAACCGAAACGACGACGAAAGCCCGCTCGAGGAAATTTTGAAACTAATGACATAAAGGTTGGCTCGGAGGGTCAATAAAAATTATTGCTAGTCTAACAAAGTAAAATGTAAAGTATATACCCGCTCCACTAGAATATGCAGATTCAGAGCTAATCTAGAAAATCAGGGCAAAGCGCGATATGAAGATAATGGTTATTCCCTTAGCAAATATTGCACAGTATTTTTTGTGCCAATCAAAACCTAAGTACATACACCCATGTATGCAATGTTGAACTACTTTTCTAGTTAAGCCTAAGCGCAAGCCGATAAAGGCTCATCTCCAGCGTTATTAATTTTGACCATAGAATAACTATTCTCAGCTCTGGCATCCTGCTTCGTTCTACCTTCAGCAACCATAGTATCGTCTTCAATTTATGCCTTAGAGTTGACTCTTTAGTGACTGGCTGGAACCTGCATCTTGAAATGGAACGGGTATATAGACGCCTAAAAATTGTCAGGCTAAATGTAATAGAAAAAATGGTACTTTTAAAGGCCAGCGACAAGAAAATATACAGTTTGAAACACTCTCTTAAGCTTTAATACTATTAATTATAAGCAAATTTTGTATACTTAAACTAGCTCACAAACCTATTAGTTGTTAAGGATAACTATTGGAAAGTTTTTTAGCACAGTTGAAACAGCGGCAAATATTTAAAGTTGCCACCATTTATGCCGTTTCAACATGGCCATTGATACAGATCTCCGATTTGGCGGTACCTGCTTTAGGCCTGCCTGACAGTGTTATGACATTGTTATTGAAAGTATTTGTGATTGGTTTTCCGATTAGTTTAGTATTTGCTTGGCTTTTTAACTTCACTACTGACGGCATTGAATTTGCCTCTGAAGATATGCCATCTGGATCTGAAGATAAAAGCTCTCTTAAGGATAATACGGAACAAGGTAAAGCGAGTAAAGTTAATGTTAGAACGACTCTAACCATTGTGAGTACTTTGGTTTTAGCTTTGATCATTACTTTGGCAAGCCAAATTTTAATGGAAGAGAGCGCTACTATTATTCCTAAGCAAGCTGCCGCTATTGAAAACCCAATTACGCCAGCTCTTCCAGGTAAAGCAATAAATACGAATACCCTCTCAGCGGGCAAAAAAGAATCTATTGCCATTTTGCCCTTTAATTCATTTAGCGCTGATCCCCAAGACCAATTTTTTGCTGATGGTATGGTTGAAGAATTACTCAACTTAATGGCAAGAATTCCTGATTTACAAGTAGCTGCCCGGACCTCTTCTTTTTCATATAAAGGCGTAACAAATAAAACAATTGTGGAGATTGGCCAGGAATTGGGTGTTGATACGATACTTCAAGGCAGTATTCGAAAAAATGATGTAACCAATAAAATTAGAATAACGGCCCAATTAGTAAAAGTAAGTACCGGAGAAAACTTGTGGTCCGAAACATATGATCGTGAGTATAGAGATATCTTCCAAATACAAGATGATATTGCTAGTGCGGTGGTTGATAAAATGAAAATAACGTTACTTGGCAGTCAACAAGAATCAAATTTTGTTTTAGGGACGCACAGTGTTGATGCGATGGTCTCCTATGGTAAAGGGCAAAACGAGCTTGCTCATCGTACAATTCCTTCAATCAATAAGGCGCTAGCGCACTTTCAAAATGCCATTGAAGCTGACGTCAATTACGCTCGAGCCTATGTTGGAATTGCTAACGCTTATATTTTGAAAACCTTATACAGTAGCTTGCCATCAAAGAATGTTAATGCCCCAGCACAGGAAGCTTTAGATAAAGCGTTAGAGATTAACCCGTTACTTGGCGAAGCCTATGCGTCGCAAGGTTTATTATTATCTCCAGTTAACAAAGAAAGTGCAGAACTAGCATTCAAAAAATCCATTGAATTAACGCCAAATTATGCCATGGCTTACATGTGGTATGGCTCATTAATTCAAAGCTCAGGAGATGTTGGTGGTGCCCATGAATTGTTTGAAAAAGCTTTTGAATTAGATCCTAAGTCACCGATCGCCGCTTATAACGTTGCATGGTGTTATTATAAAGTGGGCAATGAAGGTAAGGCGATGGAGTTATTTTCAACAATTATTAATAACGACCCCTATTACCCTGGTGCTTATAATTTAGCGGGAGATGTTCTCAACAATAGAGGAAGACTTGATGAAGCCATTCCCATGTATTACCGGGCATTAGAACTTGATGCTGCAAATCAAATTGCTGTTAAAGGTTTGCTGCTTGCTAATATCGATATGGGGAATGTGTCACATGCACAGCAATGGTTTGATTATATAGAACAAAATCCCACTCTGTTTGCTCATAGTCAAATTGTATTTTTTAAAGCTCGATTTTTTGCTGCTCAAGGAGAAAAACAAAAAGCGATCAGTTATTTAGAAAAAGTGAATTTTGAAGACCATGACATGAAGATGAACATGCTTGTTCAAGCTGAAATTGCGTTTTATAAAGGCAATTATGTTAAGGCTATAAATGCCTATGAAGACCTATTTGCAACTAAAGGAAGCACTCAACAATCCTTTTTCTATAAGTCTAATGGAAAAGCTGCCTTACATTTAGCCTTTGCTTATTTAGAAGTTGAGCAAAACAGCAAAGCCATTGAGCTGCTTAGTAATTTTGAAAATTACTTGGAAAGTGGGGTAAGTAAAAAAGCGAGCAATCCTTCCTTTTATTATCAAATGGCTATGATAAAAGTATTACAAAAAAATAATGTTGAGGCGTTCAATTATTTACAAGGGGCTATCGATGCCGGTTGGGTACAAGCTTGGCGAGCTAATTATGAGCCAATATTTGACACCATACGTGAGAATGAGCGTTTTAGTCAAATGATTGGTGGTGTAGAAGCAAAGCTCGCTAATATGCGTACAAGAATGACGGAAAAAGATGATTTTTTAGTGGCTGAACAATAATTTTACTTCAAAACCAAACTTAAAACTTCGCGATTTGTGATTTTGAGCCGAATATAAAATAGATGTGCTTAAATATCGAGCGAATAAAAGAATAAGCTAAGAAAACGGTTGCCTATCTAGCTACTTTTTGTATAATGCCTGCCAATTCAGCGAGCACAATGTATAAATATTATTGTTCGCTGAGCTAAAGATTTAAGAGTGTGAAAGCTATATGTTTATCAGAAGCTTTATAAAGTTTTTTGTAATCTACAGAACATTTTTTAAAGCTAATTTAGCTAAAAGTTTTGCCGGTGTGATGAAATTGGTATACATAGGGGATTCAAAATTTAGAGTGTCTACACGTAGATGCTTAATTTTAATAGTCTAGCGACGAATTATACCCTTGCAAAGATTTGCAAAGAAAAATTTTAATTTAGTCGTAATTAAGTAAGAAAGTTAGAATAAAATAGTTTACAAAGAAATCAGTTTTTAAAGTTGAAAAATGACTTCTTTGCAAATTGCAAAATAGGCTACAAGCCTTTGCCGGTGTGATGAAATTGGTATACATAGGGGATTCAAAATCCCCCGTCGAAAGACGTGGCGGTTCGAGTCCGCCCACCGGTACCACATATGAAAGCCCTGATTCGAAAGAGTTGGGGCTTTTTTTATGTCCAAAAGATAATGTTATAATAAATTAGTCATCAAACGGTATTAAAAAGGTTTTTACATGGCATCGACAGCGCACGCACTTCACATATTGGTTAAGCACAAAGAAATTGCAGAAGATATTATTAAGCAGTTAGCTAAAGGTGCTAAGTTTCAAACCTTAGCTAAAAAACATTCAAACTGCCCGTCGGGTAAAAAGGGTGGCGATCTAGGTGAGTTTAAACGAGGTACAATGGTACCTCAGTTTGATAAAATAGCCTTTAACGGTGCAATATTAGAGCCTCGCTTAGTTAAAACTAAATTTGGTTGGCATGTAATTAAAGTGCTTTACCGGACTTAATTTATAACTACTGTTTATTTGAATACCATTTATGTTCAAAATCGTTGTCGGTCCAAGTCCAATCACTGGTACCAACATTAGGAAGCCTTGATTCGAGATTATAAGGTGTTTTTTATGCTTATTTATTTTTGTCAGTTGAATTTCTTAAATTAATACCAATGTATATTTTAGTATTTTAATATTTTCAAGGAAGTAGGTTGGCTGAATATAAAACAATTGAAAAACTCAGCGAATACATGGATTTTGTTGAGAAATTACCTTCGGATTTCAACTTGTCTAGAGGGCAATCAGGCAACTATGCCTTGCTACCTAGTGCACTTCGTGTAGATGAAAACCAAAATAGAAAATATCCTAAACGAGCGATTAGAAATTTTTTGGAGGAGTTTAAAATAAACTCTTACCAATATATGACAAATCCATGGGATATAAAAAATGACGTAGAATGGATGTTATATGCTCAGCACTATGGCATTCCGACTAAACTTATGGATTTCACAACCTCCCATATTGTTTCTTTATTGTTTGCAGTCGAAAACTCCTTTCAAAATGACAAAGAAAATGATGCCGTTGTTTACTTTCTTAACTCATCAGGGTTGAACTTAATTAATAAGCAACAGGCACAAGTTATCAATGTATCAGGGAATGCTGATATATCAAGTGAAGGCCATGATGGTCCTTTTGTTGTCCAAGGAAGAAAAATTAACCCTAGGGTTAATGCTCAAAAGGGAATGTTTGTACTTTTCCAAGAGGATGATGAGCCATTAGAGAAATTAGTAGATGGCAATGTTTTACTAAAAGTTTTTATAAAAGGTGCCGAGTGTAAAAGTATATTGGCATCACTATATTCTATGGGGATAAGTTTTAATCATATATATCCAGAACTTGCCTCTGTTGCTAAAGATATTGTTCTTCAACAGGATATTAAAGATTTCATGAGGGAAGAAAAATAACATGTCGAATAAATTCAAAATCAATCCTAAAGACGAAAATCAATCGTGGCAAAAAGTCTTTGATAGCATCAAACTAGGATTTGAGTTACAAAAATTAGATGAAGAAGTCGCGTTAACCGATGATGATATAGTCAAATATAATGATGCGATAGTTATCGCACCTGATTACCAAAGAGAGTACCGTTCAACAATTGCTGATGAGAGCTCTTTAATTGAATCAGCTTTACTAGAAATCCCAATACCTCCAATATTCCTAGCATCTCACAAGTTTAGGGGAGTTCAAGTACTTAATGTAGTTGATGGTCAGCATAGGTTAAGGGCTTTTTATCGATATTTAAACAATGACTTTAAGCTGTCAGATCTTAGTATATTGAAGGATTTTGAAGGGTATTATGCAAGTAAGCTTCCTATTGATGACAGAGTTGAACTCCTCAGTCGCAGAGTTTCAACAATAACATTTAGAAACTTTCCTGGTAAAGATTTTGAGCTGGAAATATTTAATCGTTATAATAAAGGAACTAAACCACTTACACCTCAAGATATTCGTCACGCAGTTTTTGATTCAGCAGTTAATACATTTGTCAGTCAATTTTGCACTGAATTAATTAATGAACCTTCTTCTTTATTAGGTATCGCGTACGCAATTTCCAAAGATCGTTATCAAAAGAAAACTTGTCATGAAACTATATTTGTTATTTTAAGTATCATTGAGAAAGGGATTATTCAGAGTTTCACTAATGACAAAGGTACTCAAGTTCAGGTGATGAAATCTCCACAATATGTTGAAAGTTATATGAGAGAAAAATCTGAAGCAGAATCCGAGAAGATAAACGATTCCGATGCAGAAAAAGTTGAAGGGTTGTTTAATTCATTTAATTACTTTATTGAAAAGCTTACTAAAATTACGAAACAGCCCTTTTCTCGAGAAATATACGGCGTTTCGTCAAAAAGAGGAAATAAGTACCAAGTATCTATTTCAATGACTCTTGCTGGTATTTTTAAGAAATTAAATGATCAACGTTTTGATTTTTCTAGTTTAGAAAATGATGAAACTTTAAATCTTATTGCTAGTAAAATATCTGTGTCTTTAAATGAATCACATCTTGAAGATCCTGAGTATAAAGCTTCAACTACTAACCCAAACGAAGTGTATAAAATAATAGAAAGCTTTAATTATTGATTTACAAAGCTAATAACCAACCTACTACATTAAAAGGTTGGTTATTAGGATTTATTACTTATTTTTACTAAGGTGGGAGGTTACCTTATCAAGTAATGAGTCAAGTTCTCCTGCAACGACTGCTTCAATAACTATTCCAATAGTTTTTGCCAAGTTTTCTTGTTCGCCTACTTCAATGGCATGATTGCCTTTACTCAGTTCAAGCGGCTTATTTCCGTAACGCACTTCGAAAAAATATTGATTATTGCGCTTATAAAACCAAGGACTAACTTTCTTGGGTATTTGTATTTTCTCCTGAACGCCAGTTTCCGCATTCTTTATCCATTTTTCTTTAAAGCATGTATAAGTCTCGCCTGCGATCAGGGCGTTTGCCATAGCAAGTTGTTGGTCGAGCTTGGTCAGTAATTTTTCACGTTTCTTTAACGTGGGGTTTTCTGATGTTTTTTCAGGGCGCGTTGATAGCTTGAGTGAACTCAATAATGTACTCATGGTATGTACCTTTTGGTTGTTGAAATGAAAAGTTAAATGGGGTGGTTTGATTTACGTTGTACTTTTTGGTGGTTAGTTCTTATTGAACAAAACCGATGGATTTACTTTGTTGTTTACTATTATTTTCCTCCTGTAATAGTTGAATGTTCTGAATGTGGGTTAAGGGTTTACGGCTTAAGCGGTTACGCCTTGCAACGATAGCGAAATCACCACCAGTTAAATACTTCATTTTAAGTAGTTGTTGTTTCTGTGTTGATGAAATATTGCCGACAACTTCTTGATATAATTTCAGTACTTGTTGTTGATTGAGATAAGTTAACGTCAGCTTGAAATCGAAACGCCTACGAACAGCTGAATCGATTGATGCAGCTGCATTTGTCGCAGCGAATAGCGTTAGCTCGCTTTGCTGAATTTGTTGAAGGAATTCGTTTACAAGCTGCCTCTCGAACTGATTTGTTAAAGATGCACGATTGCTAAGTAAACTATCAACTTCATCTAGAAACAAAATTGCATTTTGTTGATGCGCCTGATGAAATATCCGAGCGACTGCTTTTTCACTTTGACCGACATATTTCCCTAGCACATCACTACACTTCACGGTAATTAACTCTTGCTCTAAGGTTTCTGCAAGGTGGTTAACTAATGCGGTTTTCCCAGTGCCGGGTACGCCAAATAATAACGCTCTTGTCCCATCAAACGTTGCTACTGCTTTAATCAGTTCATCAATGGAACTCATATCTCCTTTGATATTTATGAATTGTTTATCAAACGGTAATTCTGCGTGGTAGTGGTTGGGTACCGTACTTTGCATCCCACACGCATTAAGCGTTTGTTCAATATGTTGGTGAACGCAATCCTCCGCTGCTTTTCCTGTTAATCCTATCGTTTTTGCAACATGTGCGGCACTTGTAATATGTGCTGGCGTTAACGCATCAATATCAGCCAAGTTTTCTTTGAAGGTTTGACTAATGCGTAAACCAACAAGAGGATTAGATAGTAATTCCAATTTTATACTTTTAGGTGGTGACGTTATTTCCATACAAAGGCAACGTCGAATAAAGCTGTGAGGAAAGTTTTCAATATGGTTAGAAATAAATATGGTCGGTATTTTGTTTTCCTCAGCATCAACAACTTGGTGTAACCGTTCTTTGGAAATTTTAATACCTGAATAATACTCATGAAACAAATCCTCTGCTTCATCAACTAAAAGTATCGAAGCATTGTCATTTTTTAACATCGACTGTATTAAGCTATGGTACTGCAACCTTAAGTGAGCAACGTTTGACCCTGTTTCCAACTCATCACTTGGGTTTCTCAGCTCGTTGCCTTTAGCCGAAATGCTAATAAGTTGTGCCTTTGCTAAGGCGGCTAATGTTTTTGCAAGTTCAGTTTTGCCAACACCAGACTCACCAAATAAAATCACGCTAGTTGCAGGCATATTCTTTTTAACCGCAATCGTTAAAAACTGACTTAAATGCTCAAGTTCAAGGTGCGGAAAATCCTTAAGCTTTAAACTCGCTTTTGGCATAATTGAAAAGATATCGACCATTAAATCTTGGTAGCAATCAGCATCAATATCGACAACTTTTCTTGCAATAGAATGAGGTAAACGTAATACCTCTAAAAAATTAGCGGTTCTCATGTTAAATAATGGTGTTAAAGCGATAGCTAATGTTGCTTGCTCTAACTCTAATGGTGAAATATTGAGTACATCAGCAACCATTACATCGATATTTTCATGGCTGAAATTCAAGTGGTGCTGTATCAAGTCATACAAACCGAAATTAACACTACATAAAACGCTTAATTCAAGTAATGAAAGGCAGTAATTAGGTAATTCTAACGCTTGTCCAATCAATCTTACGTTTTGTTGCAAGCGCGGCTTTAATGAAGTGTCTTGTTTGACTGAATTCAAGCTTCTCTCGAATAACTCAAGTTGGTCTTTTTTATTGCTTGGATTTTTTAAGAACGCTTTTCCTGTTAGCTGCGTTATGGTCGTTTTGGGGATTTCATCGACAAACTCATGGTCATATAACCCTGTCGCTAATATCTTCTTAATAACATCACAGGCAAGGTAACGGATAGCTGCATCTGATGACATAGCTCTTCTCTTTGATTAATAGGGAATATAGCAATTATAAAGGGTAAAGCTGCCTACCTTTTCGGTATTTATGACAACCTAATTAGCACAAGTACTAGGCATCTCAATGTTGTTATTCGTAATTTCTTAGTAGTTAACAAAATGAGGAATTAACGATGGAACAAGTACAAAACTTAACAGTAACGACGTTAGAAACTAGTGAGTTACCCTTCGAATTAGCGCCTGAAATCAAACATTATTTTGAAAGTGCGTTAAATAGGGCTAGTAATAAAGGGAGTAACAGGGAATGTGAAATCATCTTTCCTGATAGATTTGTTGACTGTCAATCATTGCTATCATTTGTAATGTTCAATCGAGTAGATAAACATTATTGGCAAATATCAGATATTTCAATTTATCAAATTATTAATCAAGGTCAATCTACAGAGTTTGTAGGGAAAATTGATGGAGAAAGTGATGAATTCGATATAATAGAAGCTGGTTATTTACGAGAAGAGTTAATTAACCGATGGCAAGAACGTTTGGCAAAAGATATAAAGTACGATCTTACCTTTGACGAAAAAAGCTTCACACCCCAACACCTGAAGTTATTACTCTCAACAGATCACGAAGTTATTGTTGATTTTGAAGAGCAGAAAGCTCATCTATGTGAAGCTTAATTTACTCTGGCTTTTGAAAGTTGCTGATTATTGGACTATTGTTCATAAATAACTCAAGGAGGGTAAATATGAATAAGGACGATTTTCAGCGATTCGAATACCTATCAGAAATATCAATTTTCGGTGATCCCACAAAAGATGAATTAATTGAACTTCAACAACTCATGGCTTTATGGAACGTCAGCGTGCAAAATAAAGAGCAACTATCTAGAGGTTTTTAAACAAGGAACGTAAATGAAAAAATTGGTATTGATCGTAGTAGTCATTATCGTGATGTGGTCAAAATACAATCAGAAAGCTATTTCAGTAGAAAAGACGGTTAATGTTGCTCCTACAATCGCTAAACAAACCTTACCTAAAATTAATAAACCACAATTTAAATGTGATGGTCGTCAACACTGTAGCCAAATGACTTCTTATGAAGAAGCCAAGTACTTCATTCAACATTGTCCTAATACAAAAATGGATGGTGACAATGACGGGATTCCATGTGAACGACAATTTTAAACTCTCAGTACAGCAGTAACTGACGAGGCATTCTTAAGATACCTTATTAAATTTTTTAAAATTGAAGAACGCTATATGAACTTTTTCAAGTTCTAATGTCTCAATTTGAGACAGAACTTAATTATTGGCTTTCTTGATTAAACCAAGTTCTTCTTTTGAGAGCCACCTTCGAACTAGGGATTTGTTTTCCATGCTAAAGTTGAGCCTTATATGTTTTATATAAGTTCTAAACTTCGTTTTATCAATATGCTTTTCAGGGTACTGTTTGTTCCACAGTTTTTTACTATCGGAAAATAAATTTTTTGGAGATATATCTGTAATGGTTATATAGCTGAACTGGTGCAAAACTTTTAAGGTTAAATTTAGGTCTTGGTTATTAACTGAAATATTAAAATCATTAGATAGTATGTTAATTAACCTAGAGTTTTCATCTAATATAAATTTTTTATTTCTCTTTCCTTTCCTAATAGTTACTTCGCCTAAATAGCCTATATTCTCTATGTTTAGCTTCTTTGTCGTCGTAATATACATCTCCCCCCATTTTGTCCAACATAAAAGTGAATATAAGGCTAGACCAACTTTTAACTGCATAGGCTTTAAATGCGGATTAGAAATTAGATTGTGCATGAAAGTTAAATATTCATCTTGAGTATTGTGAAGCTTATTAAAGTCGAACCTGTCCTCAGCCTCCAGCACAGCATTAGAATATAAGCGATTTTTGGTTAGTAAGTGTAATAAAGGGCGATCAAAGTAATTGATATCTTTTTTCATACCGTCACCCTGTAACAGTAACTTAATTGGGTGATCTTTAGTTCCTATTTTTATATCAGGGTATTCTTTAGTTTTACCTTTTTTCATTAGACTTTTTTTAAGTTCTTATTGGTTGATATACACTCTATTTCATTAGCTCCATTTTGGTCAAGTAGGATTTAAGGTGTTGTTGTTTTTATTTTAAATTGTTCGTGTCTACAGACCATTATTCTATTGCTTTTTAGAGTAGCCCTTCCATTTTTAACATTTTTCTAAATCTTACTCGCGGTAGCTGAAATTGAAGTGTCTTTATAGAATATAAACATCTTCTGAAAGGAGATAAGTAATAGGTTGGCGCCAACTTCGATTTAAATTTATTTATATTGGAGCAACTTAAAATGAGTAAGACCAAACAAAAAAAACTAAAAGGATTGGGTTCTATTAACCCTACAGCTTCTGAGGAACAGTATACAGAGGCTGAGATTAAAACGATGACAGAAGAAGCTAAAGCATATGAATTAGAACTATTGTCATTAGAAGAAAGCAATCATGAGCTAGATGACACGACTAAAGTAAGCTTAGGTCACCCTGATTATGTACCAACTGATTCAGAAGTTAAACGCATAGTAAAAGATGGTTGCAAAGGTGCTATCTCACTTAAGAAAGCTATATTTTATATATGGCAATATAAAATCTACAAACGAGAGCCGTATAATTGTGTATCAATAGTTGAATTTGTCGGCGAATACTTTGGCTTATCAAGAGCATCATTTTATCGACAGCTTAATCAGGTATTGATTAACCATAAGGTTCATGGAGAGTTTGGAGGTGAAAATTATATTTGTGACTTTCATTGTCAAAAGCTTAGTCGCTATTCAAAAATCATTGAAAGTAAAGGGGAATCCTTGAAGAGTTTCTGGGAGTTTATATCTTGCTCTGAACCAGACGGTATTACTTCTGAATTAATTGAAAAATACGTGCTATTACTAGGATACAGCGGACATTTTATGACACTTACAGAAGGTAAGAAACTAAACTTACCTCTCCATAAGTTTGTTGATAGTGCGATACCAAAAGCGGTTAAAGAGCTTGAATGTGAATTGAATGGAGATAAAAACATAGAATCACCTGAAACTGAACAAGAGCAAGAACTAACTTCAGAGAGTTGCTCAGATAAAGAAGATGAACTCGAGCAAGGCAGTCAAAACGACATTGATTCAGTAACAGAAGAAAGTGTTGATTATGAGGCTCAAAAGACCGATGAAAAAAATACCCCTCATGAATCTGAACGCATTGAATCTGCTCGAGAAATTGATATGGCACTTTTATCGTGCCAAGGGAGTTTTACAAAACCATTAGGAAAGGTTGTTAATCTTATTTTGAAGCTAACCAGAACCAGTAATCGGAGTCAGGCTCTAAATAAAAACGACTTGATGGAGTTGCAAAACTTTATTGATTTTTTCTTAAATAAGGAATCAGAAGGATAGACAAAAATTATTGGTTCTGGCTTTTCGTTACGCTAGCGCATCGAACTGAGTTTTTGATGTGCTAGCGTGCATTTAGATCTATAAAATCCGCCTTATTATTCATAAATTCACGTAAAGTCATTCCTATTATTGATAAGCTGAAGTAACTGATCTTATTGTACTTTTATGTCTTAATTGGTTACTTCTTGCTATTACTTTTTCTATGTAAATGATAACTGTAAATCTTAATTTAAATAAAGAAATATCAATGAATTAAGGGTATATATGTTACCAATAAACCAAAATGAAATGACCGAAATTGTATCAGATAAAATTATGACGACAAAGGAAGCGTCTAAGTACCTTAGCTTAACGGCTACAACTTTAAAGAAGTATCGGCACAAAGGGATAGGGCCTAACTATTTAAAGATTGAAGGAGCAGTTAGATACAAGTTATCAGATATTGTTCATTATATTCATAGTAAAGCCCAAGGTACTACAAGCGTACAACATAAGGCTTTCTTGGGTGTGTTGGGTACCAACAAGAAGTTACTTAATTCTATTAAAGAAGTTATAAACAAAGCAGAGAAATATAAAGAAATAACACCTAATGCTACGTTACTAAATCAGTATTTAGACAAGTCTAATGTTGAAAGCCTTAAATGGTCTTTTGATAACCTAACCCTTAACTTTGAAGTTGATGAAGAAATAGGTATTGAGTATGAAAAGGTTGTTGAAAGTCTAATTAACTCAGGGATAGTCATAGAAGAGCCTAGTTCAAAGCATTATAGTTTTAGAAACAGACTATATTCTTCTGAATCAGACTGTAGAAGAGGTAAAAGAGGTATAGCGATACTACATAATGACTTAACCAAGGGCTTTAATTATAACTTCCAGCTTAGATTAAATCCTTGTCATTTTAATACGAAGAAGAAGGTTAAAAAGCTTAATAAATTGTTAGGGACTCTATTTGGTGATGGTTGTAAAGAAATCTTAAAAGGCGCATGGGTTAAGCGATTGGATATCTGTTTTGATATGCCTAATTTTAGCCATGATTGTATCATCTTTCGGTTTAAATCTACTCGGAAGAGAACAGTTGTTCGAACCGAAGGTAAGGACTCAACAGATTACATTTGCGAAGGCTCTAGAAGACGAAAACGAGCTAAGTCTTATAGAAAAAACAAAGGGACACGAATAGAGTTTGAGTTTTATCCCGATAGCAAAAAAGTACAGTTCAAGGATATTTTAGACTATGAAATGCCATTTAAACGTTTTGAGCTGTATTCACCTAATTTGTTATTAGAAGTTGGTATACACCCACACACTATATATGCGTTGAATACGCTAGGTATAAAGAAAACTGTATCGAGTCTAACTTGTAAAAAAGAGAAGCGGTTACTAGGTAAGGCACTTAAAAATAACTTGTTAATGACTGAACCTGAACAGTTTACAGGTATCGCTCGCAAGCGTATTAGGAAGTTCACCAATAAACTGTTAAGGGAGTAATCGGTAGTGGTTGTCTCAATTTGAGACAGATTGTCGTTTCAAAACTTCGATAACCGTTTTTCTTGCACAGCCAATGGTTCGAGCTACTTGAGCTTTGCTCATACCTTCAGAGAAAAGCTGCTTGATGTTAGCGTGAAGTTCTTTGTTGATTTGCTTGCCTTTGTATCTACCTTTGGCTTTAGCAATGGCAATACCTTCGCGTTGGCGTTCAAGGATCATGGCACGCTCAAACTGATAGATACCACCTAACATGGTCAACATTAACTGTTGCATCGGATTGTCATTTCCATCAAAGATGAAGTTTTCTTTATGAAAATTTAAACTGATACCTTCAGCATTGAATTCTTTGACTAAACGAAGCAAATCTTCAGTAGAGCGAGCCATTCGACTGATGTCATGACAATGAATAACATCACCTTCTCGCGCATAATCGATAAGCTGAGTAAGAGCAGGGCGATTAACATCTTTACCGCTACATTTATCTTCAAAAACTTTATCTAGTTCTACGTTCAATAATTGACGTTCTGAATTCTGGTCAACTGAACTCACTCTTATGTACCCTAGCTGTGCACTCATAAAAATCACCGTGTAATTAAAATCTATAAGTCCACGGTATCTGGCTATTATATTGACCTCAAGGGTAAAGGTTACATTGAATTCTGACAAAATTATGTGACTACTTTGAGTAAGGTTAAAGTAGGCAGTCCATTGTTGACCGACTAGAAACCTAGGTAAATTATTTGGTAAAAACCGAATTGAATTCCATGTGAAAAAATGGTCATGTGTAATTGAAACCTATCTAAAGTAAACAGGTTTTAGGTTGATAAGGTGTTTTTTAACTTACCGAAAATTAAGAATAAATTCGATAATCCGTGAGTTTTGAGTGTACTTAAAACATACACTAGATGTCCTAGGTTAATAAGGTTTCACAATTAATGCTTTGAATGCTGTGTTTTCAACAATTTTGCTAAAGAGTCTAATGTGTGATGTACTTCAATTCTATGGAATGGTTATAGAACTTTAATAGTTTAACTCACTTAGGAGTAGTGGCTTTAGTGATAGAAGGTAAGACTGTTTATCAACTTTCAAAGCAAGAGTTTCAACGAAAACTTGCAAATCTAAATATAACCCAGCAAAAGTCGCTCGTTAGTCAGCGTATGTTTGAGAATCTCGTTGTTAACAGGGAGTTATCCTTTAGCCCAGAGTATGAGTTTAAAAATTCTAGGCAAAAAGTGGCATTACTCGACGTAGCTGGTGAACGATACTTGGTATCTCCATACGCTTTCAAGAATGTGAAGTCCAAGACGAACAAACGCACAGCGGCCAAAAGAGAGTTTGAAAAACAACTGGTTGAAGCAAATTGGACAAAAGCGTCAGACTACGAGTATATAAAGTCTAATGACAAAGTTTCGGTAATTTGTACTGAGGGTCATTTGTGTTTAATTTCACCGACTAAATTCAAGTCTGGTAAACGATGCGCTGTTTGTGCTGGAAATGTTAAATATAATACTGAGTCTTTTATCGTTCGTGCCAAGGAGGTTCATGGTGATAAGTACGACTACAGCATCACTGAATATAAGACCAACAACAAAACTCAAGTTGGTATTATTTGTCCGAAGCACGGCAAGTTCTTCCAAGCCCCATCTGATCACATAAATCAGAAATCGGGTTGCCAGAAATGTAAGTTTGAAAAACTAGAAGTCCTGAAAGCCAAAAGTCATGAACAATTTATTGAAGATGCTATTGCCGTTCATGGTCAATCATACAAGTACAACAAAACAAAGTATGAACGCTCTAATATCTATGTGATGGTAACTTGTCCAAAGCACGGTGATTTTGAACAATTACCAAACGTTCACCTTCGAGGTAGTGGCTGCCAGTCTTGTGCTAATGAACGTCTCTCGATTATATATAGAAAGACCACTGAAAAGTTTATAGAAGAAGCCAAACAAACCCATGGAGAACGCTACGATTATTCGTTGGCTGAATATAAGACAGCTCACGATAAAGTGACAATCGTCTGTCATAAACATGGTTTATTTGAACAGGTCTCATTTGGGCATTTAAATGGTTCTGGCTGCAATCGATGCGCTATTGAGGATCGCGCAGATAAGCAAAGAAAATCTAAAGGAGCGTTCATTGCTGAGGCGATAAGAGTTCACGGTGAACGATATGATTATTCGCTAGTAGACTATAAGAATATATGCACACCAGTTCAGATCATCTGTTCCAAGCATGGAGTATTTAATCAGCGTCCTTCTTCCCATTTGATTGGTTCAAGTTGTATTCATTGTGGCCATGAAAGTACCAAGAAAAAGCAGACTAAAACTACAGAGGGGTTCATAACCCAGGCACTTGAGATACATGATGGCTTTTATGATTACTCATTGGTCGAGTATGTAAACTCAAACGGATTGGTAAAGATCGTTTGTGAAGAACATGGTGTATTCGTGCAATTACCTTCGGTCCATTTGACCGGCGCTGGATGTAAACAATGTGGCATTAAAAGGTCAAAAGTCGCCAAGACTATGACTCAAGAAGAGTTTATTCGGCGGGCCAATGAGGTTCATAATTCAAAGTATGACTATTCCTTAGCAAGGTATAAATTGTCCCAGCTTAAGGTGAAAATAATTTGCCCGAATCATGGCGTATTTGAGCAAGTCCCTAATTCTCACCTAGGCGGTGCAGGTTGCCGGCAGTGTTCTCTCGAAGCTGCGTCGGAACGTCAACGTATGACGACAGGCGAGTTTATTGAAATAGCTAGAAAAATCCATGGTGACAAGTTTGATTATTCGCTGGTGGACTACAAATTATCTCATGAAAAAGTAAAAATTAATTGCCCGGTACATGGTGACTTTGAGCAGACACCGATTGGGCATTTGTCCAGTAGTAATGGCTGTAAAAAGTGTGCTGATGATAAGAATGGTTATCAGCAAAGGAAAAGCACAGACGAGTTTATTAAGGTAGCAAATAGTGTTCATGGTGACCGATATGATTACTCTCTCACTGAGTACACTACTGCTCTTACTAAAGTTGCAATCATTTGTATTGAACATGGACTGTTTATGCAAAGCCCTCGAGTCCATTTAAAGAAGTCGCATTGCCCCAAGTGTAACTATGGTAAAGGAGTTGGAACGTATGATTCCCTTTACTTTTGTCGGAATCCAGATGAGCGATTTGTGCCTTGTGATAGCTACTACGTCAAGTTTACCAAGGGTCAAGAAATAAGATATAAAGTTGGAATGGATTCAACTGGCAACCGTTGGAAGAGTCAGTATAAAGGTTGGAATGTTGAGTTCTTACTCCGACAACAGATGACAAAGTTTGAAGCATGGAAGTGGGAGTCATCATTGCTTGAGAAAAACGGTGAACACCGCTACCGAGTTCGAGAGCCAGAGTTTGTGGGTAACGGTTCTACGGAAATGTTTCTTATTGATATTCTTGGCTTGGATAGTAATTAGCGATGGCCTTTTGGGCTGGTATCTGTACAACACATTATTATTAGATTCTAATCTTTCATATTGTCACGCCAATTGAGCCATTCCTGATCTTGAAGTGGAACCCAGTCAGATTTAAAGTTCTTAACTACAGAGTTAAGAGCGTGTCCGACTAAACCTAAATACTTACTCAATACAAACCCACTACATTGACCATGTTGCTTCCAAAGCTTATAGATTTCATCAGCCATTAACCACACTTTATGATTAGCATTAGTCTTTTCCCAAGGACTAAGTTTTTCCTTTTCCATGTGGGCAAAAGCTTCATCTGCCCAACCTCTCTTATAAATAAGTTTGTGGACATAGCTAGAAGACACAAACAATTCATTTCTAGTTTTGTGTTTCAAGGCTTCTTTCTTACAATTATCAAAGGTCCAATAATCATTTGATTTCACTACTTCGATCATGTGCATACAAATTTCATTCAACCAATCATGGTTTTTAGCAGCTGTATAAGCATTCATCGATTCTTGTTGGAACTCCCACCGAGTAGTGAACTTTAAAGCTTCTTCATGACATTTTTCTATGGACCACATACGTCGAGAGTAACCTACACTACCTATGGTCTTTTGATCATTTAATAGTTCAAACCCTTTGTTGAAGTATTCATCTACATATTGCTGTTCAGCATATTCTTTTACTTGCTTAGCGGTATAAATGTATTTAGTCAAAGCAATAAAGTCAGTATCAGGTAACTGACTAATAAATTTTGAATTGCATGGGTTGCTATCCATTTTATGCTGAATCATTCTCAAGCTGAATTTTTGGGATGTAATACCCACATAAGCTTGATTCAATCGTTTGTTAAGGATAACGTAAACACAATGATAGAAGCCATTATCATTAATTTGCATATGCTTGCAAATCTCATCAAGCCACCCCTTATCACATGCTGCTTTATAAGCGCCCCCAGAGCCATTACTGAATTCAGTTCTAGAATTGTACTTTTTAGCTTCTAACCTCAATTTTTCGATAGTCCATTTCAGCCTACCGTTAACCATATGTACGCAAGCTTTGTCTAACCAACCATTACTATGAGCGGCACCGTATGCACCACGGCCCTTATTTCTAAAGTCATTGCGTGTTTCGTACTTATAAGCTTCCATCATGACTGTTTCAAGCGTCCACTTTTTCTCCCACAGTAGATCCATATGAGAACAAATGCTGTCTAACCAATTATGATCTTTCGCTGCACTATACGCACCGCTAGCACATCTAGAAAACTCAGTCCTAGTCTTATATTTTAACGCCTCGTCCTTACAGTCTTCTAAAGTCCATTTCCTTCTGACTAAGCGATTCATATGTGAGCATACATCATCCAAATATCCTTTGCGTCGAGCAAAATCATGTGCACCAGAAGAGTTCTCACGAAACTCGTTTCGAGTTTCATATTTGAGGGCTTCAACTTTAACTAACTTTTTAGTCCACCTAACAGGAGTAGGCATATGAGCACAAACTTCATCAATCCACTCATTTTTAATCGCAACTTGGTAAGCCCCATTTGCTGCTTTGTTGAATTCTTGTCTGGTGTGATATTTAATTGCCTCTTGGCTTACTAGGTCAATCGTCCACGAAAAACGTTGCTTCATATGTTTACAAACAGACTCTAACCAATCGTTTTTTCTGGCGGCGTTATAAGCTGATTCTGAAGCTCGAGCAAACTCAGTTCGAGTTATATATTTTTCTGCTTCAGTTTCTACAGCTACAAAGGTCCATTTCATTCACAATCTCCATAGTAAAAATTGAATCTACCGACTAAAAAAGTAACATACATTGTTTAATCAATTACTTATAACCATGTAGTGGATTATTGTTTTTCTAATATGATTAAAGGTTGTTTGATCTAAGAAGTTATCACTCAATTAATATTTGTGATAAGTTTCTTTAGTGATACAACCCCCTGAGTTTTTTAAATAGATCTACATTCTCAGAATAGTGTCTGAGGATTTCCTTCGGACTGTTTTGTTTACCCGTACCTCCTTGTCCCATTGGATTTGCTCCAAAAGTATGTAAATGAGACCTTAGTAATATTCTTTCAACAGATTTAGTACTATCGCCATTGGTAACTACAAACACCCTAAGGTTTAGCTCTCTTCCCTGGTGATAATAAACCGACAAGGTGTGGTTTATTTGTGTACTAAGCCCTTCTGATAGGCTGCTTGAGATATGTGATTTGAACCTATTGCCTGAACCAAGCTCTCGTTTAGTTTCACCAATGTATACAGTTTTTCCTATGCCTTTTGGGTAATATATATCATTCTCTTTTGGTCCAAGTGAAAATATGTATACAAGAGGCACATTTGGCCCCATTTTTTCATGATTAGCTAATTCACTAAGGTATCTCTTGTCGAAAGAAGTTCCACTTTGAATATTTTGGTCTAGTATTTTCTCTAGCATGGCAGCTATTGGCTCCAGTCCTTTGTAAGTTCGGCTGTAGTGGTCAACTACGTAGCATTAAATCCGTCAAACGAATATTCTAACTGGTGTATTTAACATACCCCCAATTAACTATGTATTTTACATTGAATTTACCATTGTACTTGTAGATTTATCAAGGCTAATAAAAGGAGGCACACACTGGATAGGTAATATCAATTTAGTACCTTAAGAAAACAATTCCGGATAGCGAGATGTTCGAATATTTAGGTTTTACATAAGATAGACTATTGACGTTACTATCTAATAACAATACAGTTTCTTATTGCTTATTACATTTAGCGACAAAAAGGGAAGCTGAGAATGGAGTCATTTAGAGGCGAGTTGGTCAATTTAATTGAACACAACGCTGTAAGCCAAGAACATATCGATGATGTAGTCGATATCTCAAACATAATGCCAACTCAAAAAGCTTGGGTAACATTTATCAATAACTTGTTCTTGTGGATTGGTTGCGTTGCACTTGGATTTTCCTTTATTTATTTTTTGGCGCATAACTGGTCTCATATTGGGAGGCTCGCCAAATTTGCACTCGTTGAAACTGCGTTAATACTTTCTATTATTGTATATCTCAAAACACAAATTAGCTCAGTGAGTAGCAGTGCAGCATTAACATTTTCGACTATCTTGCTTGGTGCGTTAATGGCTCTCTTTGGACAGACATATCAAACAGGGGCTGACCCTTGGCAACTGTTCTTTAATTGGGCTCTACTGATGACACCTTGGGCTTTGATTTCTCGATTTACTACTATTTGGCTAGTTTGGTTAGGGCTGCTTAATTTGTCTATAATTCTTTATTGTGATGCACACTCTAATCCATTGTCTCTATTGTTTGGTAGTAAAGTCAGTGTGTTGTGGGCATTATTTACCTTTAATACACTTAATTTGGTTGCATGGTATAAGCTGAGTCAGTCATGTTTATGGATGCAAAAAGAATGGGCTATAAGACTTATCGCTTTAGCTGTAGGGATCTCAATAACAAGCTTGGCGCTATTCGCTATTTTGGATAACAGAATAACTGATAACTTGGCTCTTCCTGTATGGATGTTGTTCTTAGCTTCATTTTATTTGTTTTATCGAAAATTGCAGGTGAACCTATTTATGCTTGCAGGCGGTTGCCTATCTGGGATTGTAGTAACCGTTGCTTTACTTGCTGAAGCAATGTTGCATCAAGGTGAGCCTGCAGCATATCTACTGGTATCAATTATAGTCATAGGGCTAGGAGTAGGAGCCGCATTTTGGTTGAAGAAAGTGCAAATGGAGGCTCAAGTATGACTACCATAACAAACGTCTTGTGGGTAAAACTTGAAAAGGCTGGCTTAGTTCAAGGAGAGATTCCAAAGATTGAATCTGTGAACTCGCCTTGGTACATCAAAATGTTACTGGCAATATCAGGTTGGTTAGGCGCTATATTTTTATTAGGCTTCTTATTTGCCGCCTTCTCTTCATTACTTGAAGAGCCTATCGCTTCTTTCTTTATGAGTTTACCTCTACTACTAATCGCACATAAGATACTACGAGCGCCTAATAATGAATTTTACGAGCATTTGGCTTTGGCCATAAGTCTTTCCGGGCAAGCATTATTTGTGAGGTCAGTGATTGAATGGGATTCTTTTGAGCTTATTTGGTTCACTGTGGGTGTGTTTCAAGTTTTACTTGCCTATTTTATGCCAAGCTTTTTGCACCGTGTATTTTCAACGTTGTTTGCGGCTTTATCATTCGCGGCAAGTCTAGCTATGATTGGGGTACCTCATCTACTGGGCAGCCTTCTGATTTTTACAACAGCTTGGGTCTGCTTGAGCGAATTTCGTTTTGCCAATCAATACGAAAGAATTAAAGGTCTAATGTATGGCCTTGTGATTTCTATATTACTACTCAAGTGTAGTCATATTTTTGGAGCAGATTTCGAAAGTTTATTGTTATCTACACATGAGATAATAGTGCCAAGTTGGGTTTCTTATGTCATTTATATTTCAGCTCTTGTTTTTACATCCTGGCAACTGCTGTCTTCGAATCGCGTCGACATTAACTCTAAGTTTTCTAGGATGGTATTGCTGTTTACGTTTATCCTAGGATTAGCCACCTTTAAAGCTCCAGGAATAGGAGTGGGTTTAGTTATTTTAGTTCTGGGTTTCGCTCATAGTAATCGTATTTTACTTGGGCTCGGGGTGATATCACTGTTAGTTTATAGTTCTGCATATTACTACCTGATGGAAGATACGCTATTGTTCAAGTCGGGAATATTACTTGTAGTGGCTATTCTTATGTTGCTCAGCCGCTTGTTGTTTAACAAAATTCTTCCATCACTTAAGGACAAGTAAGATGCAAAAAATAATCGCTATAGCCACACTGATCCTCGCGCTGTTAGTTGTAAATTGGTCAATTTATAAAAAAGAAGAACTATTGGATAATGGAAAAGTTGTCTTTTTGAAGTTGGCTCCTGTCGATCCGCGTTCGCTAATGCAAGGTGACTATATGGCACTTCGTTTTGAAGTGGCTAATCAGATCAGAACAGGACTAAAAGAGAGTGGTCTGATGGATTCAAATGAATTTAACAAAGAGTCAATTGATGGCTTGATCTACGTGCAACTTGATGAAAAAAATGTAGCGTCATTTCTAAGCATTGTTCCTCAGGGCATAACTGAAGAAGCTATAGCTAACAAAGGTACAGTTCTACAGTTTCGCTTACGAAAAGGCCAGATCAAATTTGCTACCAACGCATACTTCTTTGAAGAAGGCGCAGGAAAGCAATTAGAGGCAGCTGAATATGGTAAGTTCCGTGTAAATCATAATGGGGAACTTTTACTTGTGACTCTACATGATAAAAATTTAAATGAACTAGGTTAATGAGAGTACCTAGTAAAAAAAGACCAAGGACAGAGTATTGATATGGGCTCAATCGAACAACTATTAAGTTATAAACAACAATCGACAATCACTGGTTCTGAAGACCAGAGAATATTGAAGTTGTGTGCCTCTCAACCTATGAATGATAATGCTGTTTTCTTTAATGGTCAGCTAAAAAGCCCCGTTGAAACAGCTCGTTGCTTAAGAGCAATATCAATTTTAGTAGGTTCACGTTTTTTTACTCCCCCAGCTATGCTTGCTCGAATTCTTCGAGAGTCAGACCCCGTTGTAACGGTGAGTCGCAAGATGATCAGATTTGAAGGATTTTCGGCTTGCTGTAGTACATATGGAAGGTTGGATGTTTTACCTAATGGATTTGAAGCTTCAAAAATTGGTCCTGGTACAACAAACATAGATTTCAATACTGATATGAGAGGAGTCTTAGCGAAGGTTCGCAGTGGTAATGCAATGTCAATGTCAGTGCGCTCTGATGAATTTGAGTTAACTCATGCTGATACTAAGGTTATTGAAAAAAAGGTTAAATTGCCACTGCGTTGGATTAAAGGATTTTCCGAGGTTCAGTCATCACAAAATGCAATGACAGTAGCATTTGAAATCTCTAGGAACGAGGCAATACGTTTCTTTCGAATGTTACCAAAAGGTAGTACGCGCCACCCCGCCTGGATAGTAACAGCAGGGAAGGGGATCAGGTTATCTCATAGAGAAGTTGAACATAGTGTAAGAATTAAAGGAGTAGAAAGGCTGGCAGTGCTGGCTGATCTAGTTCAGTTGTCAACCGGGCTCTCTATTTATGTTAATGCCCAAAATACTATATCCGCTTGGGTCATTTCTTTTGGATGTTTGCGTTTTACAATGGTCTTGAGTGAGGAAGTTTGGCGGGGATTTTCCGGTGAAGGCCAACTATTAAAAGACTTAGTTTCAAATACTGCCGATAAAGTTGTTAATACAATTAAGGGAGCTCTTAATTGGCAAGAGTCTCTATCTGTTGAGCAGCTTGCTTTTGACTTAGAGCAAGAGGAATTAGTAATAAAGGTGGCACTGAACATGCTTGCTTCAAGAGGGCTAGTTGGTTTTGATGTTTTCTCAGGCAACTATTTTCACAGAGTTCTTCCTTTTGATATGTCTAAAGTTGATGATTTAAATCCTCGTATTAAAGCGGCCAGAAAATTAATCTCTGAAGATGCCGTGTTGGTTAATTACACCGACGACGAGGTTGTCAAAGGAGAAGTCGAAAGTGGAGGTATAACTCATAGAGTGGAGCTATCAACGCTTGCAGATATGTGTACTTGTCCTTGGTTTGCAAAACACAGATCAAGTAGAGGGCCTTGCAAACATATATTATCTGTACAGATGATCACGGAAGAAAAAACATGAACGATCAAATAATAAATAAGTTAAAGAAATATATTGATTCCGGTGATCTCGATGGTGCTATAGGTTGGCTTGGCTCCATAGATAAAACCGAACAAAAGCTATTATCAAAGCTTCTTATCAAGGAGTTTAAGAAACGAAATGAAGATTATTGGGGCACCGAATCAGGAATTCGCGAAAATTTGAAGGTTCAGATAGATGTTCTTAGTACAATGATATATGTCACATCTAGTTTAACCGACATAAAAAGAGTTGGTTGGTCTGCTATTCCAAATATCGAAACACTAAAAAATATCTGGTTAGTTTTTAAACCTAAATGGGTTGATGAATGGGTAAACTGGATCCTTGATGAAAACCCAAGACAGTTCAAGTTAGTTCACCCTTTATATCTAGCAGGACTATGCCAGAAACCCACTCATGAAAACTACATCTTGGGAATGATTGAAACAGTAGGGTACAACCCAAAAGTGAGAGGGAATTTACTAGAATGTATTAAAGCTGTTCCCGATATCTTGCAAGATGATATATGGCGAATTTTTGAAATCGAAGGCGGTGGAGAGTTTAGCTTATCTGCTAAGGATAAATATTCCCATGTCGATAACACTTGGGCAAAAACACTTAAGCAACTTTGTGAAGAAGGTATTTTATCTCGAGATCGTTTATTAGATTCAAGCTTGGATGCTTTAACTAAAGATTTTTCCCAGTTTCGAGCTGGTTGGTTTTCAAGGTTTTTCACTTCTCTTGCCCCAAGAATTGAAGAAATTGCGGCTAGAAATAGCTATCTTATTTTGTTATTGGGTAGCCAAATACCACCTACTGTCTCATTTGCTCTTAAAAATTTACACTCATTGGAAAAAAAGAAATTAATAGATGCTAGTGCATTCTTGAGTAATGTCGAACCAACGTTAAACGCAAAAACTAAATCAACGGTGATACTCAGTTTACGAATACTTGATAGCCTAGCAAAAAGAAATGATGGCATGTCAAATGAGATCTCTTTGGTGTCCATTAATGCCATATATTTTGATAATGCAGATGTTCAGAATAAGGTATTTGATTTGGTAGACAAATACGGGAATAAAGGTGATATAGATATCATTGAAGCTTTGCAGCAATGTAGGGACTTCGTTGTTCCTAGTCTTAAAACAAGAATAATGTCTTGGATACCAAATGACGAGATTGAGAGTTTTGAATTTGATGAGTCTTATCATGCGCCAACGCTAGAACCTGAACGAACTACATGTGTTGAAATAATCCCCATAGCTGGCTTAGACGAATTAATTAGTGAGCTATCTCATCTTATTGAAGAACCAAACGATCCAATCAAGATAGAAAGAGTACTTGATGGTTTAAGCCGGATAGGGCGACGATACCCGGAGAATTTCTTAAAGTTAGTCGGCCCATTAGTGAAAAGAGCTACCGTCTTGGAGAGTCGAGGAGAAGAAAAATGGTTAACCTATTATCTTTCAAAACTTGCATTGAGCTATATTGAAAAAGAAAATAGGTTTAAGGCTATCTTTAGTGCTATTTCTAGGCAAAGTGAAGCAAGCTTTGAAAACGTATTTATTACCCGACTCTACTTTCTAGTGGAAAGTATTCTTAGAAAACAAAGTGCCGAATGTTCTCTTATTAGTATGCCAACTCACGGGCAAGGATTTGTAAATCCAAAAATACTGCCTGAGAGAATTCGTATGCTATTGGAGGCAAAAGAACCCTCGTCTTCTATAGATGAAGCTTTAACTATATTGCGCATAGATAAGGCAATACTTACCAAAAGCGAGACACTTGTAGTTGTTGATAGTTTGGTTTCGATTTCAACTGAATTTGCATTGGCTTGTGCATATGCTTTAGGTGCTAAGGTTGAAGTTGGAAGGACAAAATCACTTTGGGTTGCCGCAGCATGTATAAATACCCCCAGTGAAGTTGATGATCAAATAATTAAAAAGTATGGGACATTAGGACCAGATGCTGGCCGTCCAACAAGTTATAAACCATGGGTCAAAGTTAAGAAAAGCGATAATTATACTTTCTATGATTTAAAGGTCGATAAAGAACCACAGGCACCTTCTACTATTCCGTTAGATCAACTTAGTGTTCTTTTTCATAGAGAGAAGGCTGGTTATTATGGTCGAATTCACTTTGGCAATAGTGAAGGGCTGGTAAAGTGGGGGAGCACCATTTGGCCAAGCAACTTAGAGCCCTACTTTTGTTGCGGTGCTTGTGAAGTTGATATTTCTTGGGCTGAGGCTCAGTGGCATGTTCAATCGTTCTTTTTACCATTACTTAACTCATCAGTTCCTTTAAAACCAATGGCATTATTACTTATTATTGCAGGGCTGAGTTCGAAGGAACCGGGCCAAAAAGGTATTGCTACAGAGGTCGTTATTATGTCTATTGACGATGGGCGATTGGACATTAAAAGCCTAGGGGACCAGATGGCGTCGCTTATTACAACAGGTTTAATTATCGTATCTCGTTGGTCAAAAATCTTTAAAGAGATAGCTGCAATCTCTAGTCGACATGCTGAAGCAATGCGAATTCTTATTCAATCTCTTCTTCGTTTTGATCCTGAAAATTCACCGCGAGAGCTTGGTGGTTTGATTGAGCTATTGTTTGAATTGAATGTCGCTACTGGTAAATCTATTGATGACGAAAGAGCTATTGAGTTTCTTAAAACAAATAGTAAAGGTGGTAAGCAAGGCAAGTTTTCAAAAAGATTACTCGCTCTGGCTTAAATAAAATCAGTGTAGCTAGATTAATCGTTCCTTATATAATCTAGCTACAACTTCAAAGTTGACTTAATATAGTCGCATCTTCAATTTTGTCATCTGCGGCTAATAGAAATGCTTTAGATAAAACAATAGAAAGACCGTTGTCTCCTTCAAATGGCAGAAACAGTTGATCTACATTTCTATCTTTGCCTCGGCTAGGAACTATACAAAGGTATCGGTCATTTGGCGCAATTAATATGTTGCCACTTCCGATGTGAATTTTGTATTTGTTTTTCTTACCTTGGACAATTAGAAACTTCCCTTCAATTTTGGCGACATCACGTATTTTTAATCTTGGCAATAACCGCTCTAGAACTGTTTTACGTGTTTTGGCTACTTCCGTAAGATCACCAAATGAATAGCCATGCCAATAGTCACGGTAATCTTGCCTTCCGTCTGGACCACCGTCTTGCCATTGAGGATCATTTCCTACGCTGGCCACTCCAACGAATAGGTCTACATCTCGCATAATTTCTGAAAGTATTAGTGGTGGAATATCGACCATTGAAACGGGTTGGTCGTTATTATCACAAAATCTAACTTGGTCTGTTGCAACATAGTGCCAGATGCCTGCGTCATTAAAGCTCTCAGTATCGTCAATTATTTCATTAATCCAAAATTCTGCGGTCAAATTAAGTTCAGGCAACTTTTTCTGGGCTATATCACCATCACGACCATCATCATAAGCTCCTAATAGAGAATATTTCCAACCACGCAATGCGGCTAAAGAACTAAACTGATGTTGTTTTAGTATATGAGCAGCCATTCTATTGGAATATATGCGAGTGTTAATTTCCGCGTCCGTTAAAAGATAAATCTCCCGGTAGGCTTGCTTAAAAGGTTGTTGGATTTGCAATTCTTCGAGTCTATCTCGCCAAGCTAATACCGTGTGTGCTTCTGACTCAATGGGATGCCATAAATGAACTTTAGCTGATTCACTAACAATAACTAGATCACCTTTATCATCTTGCCATTGGCCTTGGATAAATATTGCTGGTTGGTTGTCTAATGTCCAAATTAACTTGCGAGCTACTTGGCTTACTAGCCCATGGTTAAGGTAATGTTTTTCAAAATCTGAAAAGTTCCAGTGCATATCTTCCGTATAAAGACGGTCAATTCGATCTCGTTGAGTTGTTGTTGCTTGTTTTATCTGTTTAGACATATCGCGGACTTTCTTTAGCTTGTACGTTAACTTAGTACTATTTTTAATAAATGCAGGTACAGATTTTTGAGGAGTCTCATCTGGTTTAAGCCACACTAATTCAGTTGTCCCAATACCCTTAACACGTAACAATAATTGATAATTATCGAAAGCTTCTGTTCTCTCCCCTTCGATCAAACCATAATCAGAAGCAGCGATCTCTTCAATTTGAGCAGGCTTAATGCCTTGTTTCTTAGCCTGTTCTTCGATGTAATTTTGTATTAACTTTTGAGTATTGTTTTGTCGGATGCGAAGTTTCAACCTTGAAAGGTGACTTATACCTCCCAAGCCTTTAGATTGTGCCAATGCGTATATTCCTGCATTGCCTACTCCGGCAGCTGCGGGTCCTACACCAGGGATCTTTTGAAAACACTTTTCTGTCAGTCGAGCTATGTTTTGTAATGACTGTTTGTCGTGGAAGCGGCTCATTGACCAAAGCAGTCCTTTCAACAAATTATTACTGTAGGCTTCAAAGTACTCATAAGTCTCATAGGAATGTTCTTTGCCGTTATATGAATGAACCTCAACTTTAGAATCTACTGACAATGCGGTGATTTCATTTAGCCATTTATTAACAAGTAACTTAAATTGACTGGCTCCAATTTCATCAACAAGAGGATTAGCCGTGGTTATAAATTTCTTAGTAGGCTTACCAGCGGATGCTGATGATAGGTGGTGAAATAGAGCATGCCATTTTCCTAGCTCTTCTCCACATATTGTATCTAGATCTTTCTTTATAAGAGAGCCACATTTACCGCTACCTAGTTCGTAAGGTGGTATTAGCTTGTTATCTCCTTCACCAGCCAATAAGTGCTGAAGTTTCTTTACGGCTTTGCCAATATCAGGTCCCCAACTACTTTGCACAGAAGTGTTTCCTATATGGGATTTCACATACTCATCGGCCAGTATAAAAACGACATCATCACGAAGTTCAGTAGTTAGACCTAACTTTTTTACCTGCTTCTCTATTTGATTAACTAATCCACTGAATGGTCGGTTATCAAGAGCTGTATTATTCTTGCCTATTCTTTGTTCTGAATAAAAAGCCTCGAAAAGTGAACGAAAGGAATAATCGGCGGGAAAATTGAACTTGGTACGCATGAGTGCGTCCAACAAGTTGGTCATTATGTGATAGCTGTCAGACTGTGGTTGATAGTTTTCACGCTTAGATTTTTGTTGTAATAAGTTTGTCCTCTTAACTAAGAACAAAAGTGCGTCAATTTTTTCTTGCTCTGGTAGTCCCTTTAGCTCTTCATACGAAACACATTCTTTTAATGACAATCTAGTATGGGAGTATATAAAACGATCAACTTCCTTTACATGTTTCTCAATTGCTTCAACCATAGGAGTAAACCTTGGATGTTCTTCTGGTTGTGGCACTCGTTTAATTCGTTCTAGTAACTTCCCAATCATATAATATTCCTTATTATCCACCGACTAGCTGAGTCAATTTTATGAAACCGACTTTAGTATCAGGCTTTATAGTAACTAGTTGATCCAATGCTTCCGCTTGAATTTCATCAATTAAAATGAAAAAGCCGTTGCTATCAAAAGCCTTTAAAGCAACCTCTACTTGTTTTTCTGGGTTTACCTGATGCTTCTTTTGGGGTTTGTTAAGAAGAACTTCATATTCTTTAGGATTCACTAGAGAATACTTGTACTCAGCAGCCCTATGGTTATATTTCACTACTTCTTGGTATACACGCTCAGTGATTATATCTTGAATGGATACTTGGACTTTATCGAAACTGAGTTTTAATTCGTTGTATACACTGCCGAAGCTGTTTTCATCTCGAATTAGTAAGGTGTTTTCATGCAACATTATCATTCCCTTGTTAATATTAAATATTAATGAACAATAGAGTACTAAAACGTAACTTGAATTACAGCCTTTTTCAAAGTTTTGGGGCAATTCCATTAATCATTGGCACGATCAATTTGTTTTAAGGCAATGGAACTAGATAGTGATGGCTTATTTAAATCCTTTTAAATCAGTGGTTTGAACCTAGTGAATGAGCTGACTTATAGTGTCAGCTCACCTATTCAATAAACCCTCGCAGCAATGCGGGGGTTTTTGCTTTTCAGGACAATGATTTTCCTCTGTGTTTATTCCTGAACTAAAGCGGAATATAGGTTGTTTTTTCATTTAATATTAACTATTTTTATTGCTGTGATACTTTTAAGCTCCATCTAACTAAATCGTTTGTTTTTACTCTTATAACGACTCATGGTAAGAGCGGATAAATAAAGCAATAGGAATACACCTAATCCTCCACCCCCACCCTCATCACTGGTATCGCTTGCAGTGCTAGTTGTTGTCGTTGGCACTGAAGCACTGCTTTCAACAGTAATAAGTACTTGCCCTTGGCTTTCTCCGCCATTGTTATCGGTTACTGTGTAGATCACGGTGTCAGTACCAGAAAAGCCGTTTTGGGAAGTGTAAATAAGTGTGTTGTCGCTTATTCTAACACTGCCCTGTTCAGCTGTAGCTGTAGTTAAACTGAGGGCGTCATTATTAACATCTGAGTCATTTAAAAGTACGTCAATGGTGATGGCTGTACTGTCGTCTGTTGTAGCTAAATCGTTAACCGTTACAGGTGCGGTGTTTTCTACAATATTAACTTCTATTTTTGCAAAGCTTGAACCATTGTTATCATCGGTTATATCGTAATGAATGGTGGCTAAACCGATAAAGTTGAT
>Ga0209396_1000133_pt1 | contig 98124 bp, 92 predicted proteins | sample GOMGulsemesocosm_6_FD_184638 | JGI IMG/M metagenome (GOLD analysis project Ga0209396, IMG submission 184638) | Methane-oxidizing microbial communities from mesocosms in the Gulf of Mexico - GOM8C Gulf of Mexico (SPAdes) (version 2) | ecosystem: Environmental > Aquatic > Marine > Cold seeps... | reverse complement strand
ATAGAGGAGCCATCATTCAATCGAACTATCGTATAAAAAGGCTTTAGTTGCTGCTAAAGCTTGGGCCTCACTTTACCTAAACTGGTTTAAATTGGAACACTAGGTATGGGGATATTATCCATACAAGACATTAAAACGGAACCAAAACAGTTGGTTAGGTTCCGGTAAGCTTACACTTTATCCAACTATCAAAGGATGATAGATTGAAGTCATATTTTCCAATATTACGTGAAATGGTATTATTTACCATCCTACTATGTTTAATCAAAACATCGACGTCACTTGCCTTATTATTTGACTACAATATGACTAGTAATGAGGCCTTAAGCTACAATTTGGTGTTTAATGCAAATAATGCTTCAAATTATTCTACAGCAGAATTAGTTAAAACACTGATGACTTCACCTGTTATAGAGACATTGGTTTACTTTTGTTTTTTGTATTGGTTGTTTATTAAAATACAGATTAAACCAGGCTTTTATATATTCATCAGCGCCCTAGCTTTTAGCATTGCGCACCTTTTGAATACCTACATTTCAATATATCTATTCATATTCACATTTTTTGGTGGGTTGGTTTTCGCATACAATTATCATCGACAGTATAAAAAATACAGCTTTGATATGGCTTTGGGTAGCACAGTAGTAATTTATGTATTCGCAAATGCTATCGTAATGTTTGTGTAATCGTTGCATATCAAGCCATTCAAGTAACAGTTGGCTATTTTCTCCTTCGTCCATTATTTTAGCCAACTATTATTTGCCTCTTAAGTGGGTGTTGGTATCCCCCGTTTAGTAATACGGGGGTAAAGTATTTTCAGAGTGTTGCTGTTAGACCTATATACCAAGCCTTTCGGTGATTTGTCTTTTTTGCTTTTGTTTTTTTCTCAACTAATACCCTAATTCCCTTTATGTATTACGGGGTATAACTCCTACCATTTTGCTAGCTTCTAGCCCCTGCTTGTTTTTTTTTGTATTTAATCTATTGTTTATCTAACAATAAACAAGGAATGTTACTGATGACTACTGATAAATTCGATCGCCTAAACTTACTTTCTGAAAAAGCTCTCAATGAAACAGCTTCACGAAATGAATTAAAAGAATTTAATGCACTTCTAGGTGACTGGAATAGTTGTATTGAATTTAATTTGACTAATAGTTTATGAAATCAATAGCCTTAAACTTAGCTTAAACTTAGCTTAATCAAGCTGTTATTTATTATTTACTCTATCTGCTTAATAAATTAACTGAATATTTCGGATTGGTTTCTAATGCCATGTTCTATTTATAAATAAAGGATGTTTTCAATGTTTTTCTCTATAAAATCGTTATTATTTCTGGTGATTATTATCGTGTTAATTGGTTGTCAGAACAACATCTCTACCCCTAATACATTTCATATGATGCCAAAATCAAATTGGCCTGATCAACATCGAGATGTAGCAAAAAGTGGTTATATCTATGCACAAATGTCAAATAATGCCTATGGGCAGGTAGGTGATAAGTATAATAGGGACGGTAACGATTTTGTTTTGCCACCTGAATATCAAGTTGAACATTTTGGAAATAATGATTTAGGCTTTGCATACTCTATCTATAAAAAAACCGTTAACAATAGTCTTCAAGAAGTTGTTATTGCATTTCGCGGGACAGAGGGGTTAACTAATTTTGATGACATGTGGCATGGTAATATTCTGGCTAAACAAAACCCAATAGCAATAGATTTATATCATGATATTAGAGCGAGCTTAGATGAAAGTGGTCAGAATGAAGTACCTATAGTATTAACCGGTCATTCCTTAGGGGGAGCTTTAGCAATACATGTAGCTATTAATATTGATGATAATATTTCATATTACGTATTTAATTCCTCACCTAGGTTTAACAAGATCCATAATGAGGAGAGGAAAAACTAGACATTCTGTTGTTGAGACTGGAGAGTTTTTGTATTCTTTTCGATTCCCTGCAACTGAAGCAACACAGACATACACACCTTTTGATTGTGAAAAACATTTTAAACCTTTTTCATCGCATAGTATTGAAAAACTAGCCACCTGTTTAACTATGGTGGCTGCAATAAGTAACCCAGATTTAAATATAGAGATGATAAAAAAATATAAGGAATAAAGAATAATTTTCAGCCTAATCATGAGGCATTATTTTCTCCCCCGTATAGTAATACGGGGGTAAATTATTTAATTTATTTACCACCCCCCCCCCCGACTTTAAGATAAACATTTTCCTAACTTTTTAAATTTGTATTTTTTATAAAGTAAACTATCTTTATTGGCATAAAATAAATTAATAATGCTGTTTCTGTATTTTTGGTTTTTTATTTAAATTAACAAGGAGTAGTTTATGTCTAAATTTATGCCAGTTATTTTCCTTCTTTTTATTTCATTTAGTGCTATTTCAGCAGATTCTCCTCCAAAAAAAGTTGGAATTGATGAATGGGGCTTAGGATTTGGATTAGGAGTCGAACAATATAAAAATACATATATTGATGAGGCGAGCCTACGTGGTGATACTCGGATTGTTACTACGGAAAAAACTTATGATACAAGGCCAAGTGCATGGCTTACTCTTAATTGGAATGTTTGGGGGTGGGAGGACTCAAAAGAGATGATGATTAGAGGTGTAAAAACTAAAATAGAAGATAGAGATATTCGTTACGGTTTTTTTGCAGGCGTCAAATTAATTGATGGAAATTCTGAATCATTTAGTGCTTTTGCACTCGGTCCTCAAATATCATTTCTAATTGATGAACGCGAAATAAGTGTAGGGCTAGGTTGGGTTACCCACCAAACAAGAGAGTTTGCGAATGGAATCGTTTCAGGACAATCATTACCAACACAGTATGACGATATTGTTTTTGAAGAAGGTACTGAAAATAGCTACATGCTAATGATTTCAGTGACTTTTTAATCAGAGTTAAACTAATCATGTAACTTATGCGGAAATAATTGCGTGTAAACTTGCCATAGAATATTAAGGTTTCTATGGCCTGTTACTTGGGCTACCTCTTCAATGGAGTAGTCTTGCTCAAATAACCTACTTGCTCCTCCACGTCTTAAATCATGGTAGCGTAAATCTTCAATACCTAAATCGTTTCTTCCTCGTTGAAACCCAGATGTTACACTTCTTGAATTATAGGGAAAAATTAAGTCACTAGTTTTTGGTTGTTTAGTGGCAATACTGAAAGATTCATCCAAGAGAGGGGCGATCATATGATTTCCTTCTTTTTTACGCGGATCTTTCCTATCTCTAACGATTATCGTTTTATGCTTTAGGTTTAAATCGTCCCACCTTAGTTTGCAAACTTCACCTATACGCATACAAGTATGTATACTGAAATCTAAAATGTCTAAGTAAGGAATTCGGACTATACCGTTTGGTCTTTGATTTTCCCTTTCTTCTAGTCCGACTCTTAATTTATCGAGTTCAAGCTGTGTTGGCCTTCTAGTTCTTCGGTCACTTTTACCAATTAAGCCCATATTAATTAACGTTGGAATAGCTTCATCAAAAACTACGCAATTTGCTTCAATATCAAAAACAGGGTGTGCCTTTTTCATTACTGCACGTAAATAACAAATGTCATGATAAACGGTTGCTGGCTTCGCTCCGGCTAATTGCCTTATTCTACAATGCTCAATTAAGTCGCTTGTTTTTAGTTTATTACTTTCAATGTGAGCTAAGTCACAATCCTTCAACATTTTTATAACGTAGCGTTTAGTTCTACCTGTTTTCTCCCATAAATTAATATCATCAATATATAAATCCAATAGGGCACTTAAAGGAATAGTTTTATGAATGCCTATCTCGTTATTCTCTATTTCTTGGGCACGTTTTTTAGCAAATGTACGAGCTAATTCTTTTTTACGGAATGTTTTGGATTCTCGGTGTATAATCGCGTTGTTTTTTTTAACGACAATTTCACAACGATAGCTTAAGTCGCCATTCGCTCTAGGTCGTTTTGTTATCGTAAATGAAGCTATCGAAAATCCTACTCTTTTATGGTGTACTTATGGTGTACCGTGCATGGGAATTGACGGTAATTCAAACAAACTCATGGTAATTTACACCGTATTTATTTCAAGGTAGCAGCATGTCAATCCCAGTAAAACCGCTAAACTCAGCTAATCCCATCGATCACCGACTTTCCGTTGCGCCCATGCTCGATTGGACTGATCGTCATTGCCGCTACTTCTATCGTGTTATGTCAAAACATACCGTTTTGTACACTGAAATGGTTACTACAGGAGCAATCATCTTTGGTAAAGGCGATTATTTATCATTTAATGATGAAGAGCATCCTTTGGTACTACAGCTTGGTGGTAGTGATGTTAAAGCCATGACCGAATGTGCGAAAATGGCTGAGCAATACGGATATGACGAAGTTAACATTAATGTTGGTTGCCCATCTGACCGCGTGCAAAATGGTCGCTTTGGTGCATGTTTAATGGCTGAACCTGCATTGGTTGCTGAATGTGTGAATGAAATGCAAGCGGCGACGAATATTCCCGTTACAGTCAAGTCGCGTATCGGTATTGATGACCTCGACAGTTACGAATTTCTGCATAATTTTATTGATGTTGTTGCACAGGCAGATTGTAAGCATTTTATAATTCATGCCCGTAAAGCATGGTTAAGTGGTTTAAGCCCTAAGCAAAATCGAGAAGTGCCGCCATTGGATTATGGCCGTGTTTATCAAATCAAAAAAGACTTTCCACAAGTTGAAATCTCAGTTAACGGCGGGATTAAAACCTTCGATGAGGCTAACGAGCATTTAACGCATCTTGATGGGGTAATGATAGGCCGTGAAATTTATCAAAACCCTTTCATGCTTGTTGAAGCAGACAAGGAAATTTATCAAAAGAATACTGATATTATTTCTCGCGAGCAAATTATTGAACAAATGGCGCGCTATATTGATATGCATATTGCCAATGGTGGTCGTGCATGGCACGTAGTTCGTCATATGCTTGGTCTTTGTAATGGCTTAGCGGGGGCTCGGCAGTACCGTCGCTACTTAAGTGAGCAATGTAGCGGGAATGAAGTAACGAGTCAGGTATTATTTGACGCCTTTGCAAAAGTCACCATGCCTCCGGAGTTTTAACTGTTATTTGTGTACCGATTTCGGGAATATGTATCCCTAAATCGGGACATTGAAAATATCACTACCTTTTCTTATCTCACCATAAGTTCGTCATAAAATAGAACAATTGGCTTTTTTAACCATCCCCCCGCTACTTTATGAAAATATCCATTTTAGGTAAAATTTCATAAAAATTCAATTTTTATAAAAATCAGCAACTTAACTTTTTTTTCGATCTCTGGCACAACCTTTGTAATAGATATTACAACTTAACTATTATAAAACTTTGGAGAACACCATGAAAACTTTACTTCTTGCTACATTAACAACCGCTTTAATATCTTTTTACAGTTTTGCTGATAGCACAACCGATATTCAAAACATGGCTAACACCATGGTCAAAGAAAACATATTACATATGAATAAGCAATTTACCATTCGCTTAACTAATGAGATCAAAAATTCATTGAGCCGTACGAGTATCTACTTTGATAATACATCAGCCGAATTACTCGTTAAGACGAGTGAGAAAAACATTAGACCAACTAAGCACACTGCTACAGCAGCAGAAGAGTAAAGGGAATTTATGATGCCAAGCTTAGACCTTATCTTTACTTTATTGATGTTGCCTGCAGTACTTTTATTGGCTGCATCAATGGTTGTCAGTATGTTAGAAAACAAACGTGAAAATTTGTTGATGACAGAGCAAAGTAGAAACCACTAATAAGAAAGTAGACACAAACTATTTTCTTGTTAGTATTTTTACGAATGTTAACTGTACAAGGCACTCTTAATTGGTTATTTTTTAGTTTCGTCGCTAATTATAAATGACAACCAACATGCCTACTCATTATCAAACCATTATCTCGTGCCACCAGTTGCATGATCTATTACCGTTACAATCAGCATCAAATTCAAAAATTATACTTTTAGACGCAAGTATTCCACCTGTAGGTAAAATGACAATGCCTGCGAAACAATGGCCAGATTTTACAATTGCTTCATCGCAACGATTTGATCTCAATAAAAACTTCTCTGACTTATCAAATTCATTACCGCATACCATGCCGAGTGCTACGCAGTTTCAACAGCAAGCCCGACTTTTAGGTATAAACTCCGATTCACAAATTATAGTCTTTGATGATCAAGGATTATTTTCCGCAGCTAGAGCTTGGTATATGTTTAAGTCTATGGGGCATAAAAATATTGCCGTGCTTGATGGTGGCTTACCCGCTTGGCTTAAGCATAACTTGCCTGTTTCATCCGCGGATTTAAACTTAAGTAAAAAAGAAGGGGACTTTAATGCCAAATTTGCTGGTGAATATTTTTGTACTCACCAAGAAGTACACAAACATATTTTTCTAACAGAGCAAATTATTCTTGATGCAAGAGCGGCGGGGCGCTTTGAAGGACGCATAGCCGAACCAAGAAAAGGCGTACGTAGTGGGCACATGCCTAATGCTGTGAATTTAGTTTTTACTGATTTACTTGAAAATGGCAAGCTATTGCCCATTGCTAAATTAAGAGAAAAAATCCGCCAAGTTAATAAGTGCGACAAACCTATGATCATGAGCTGCGGTTCAGGTGTAACCGCTTGTGTTCTTGCGCTAGTGGCCGAACTCTGTGGCTATGAACATATAAAGGTTTACGATGGCTCGTGGAGCGAGTGGGGACGGAATTTAGATCTCCCCATCGTTACAGGTAAGTAATTTTTTCCATTAGAAATAATTTTGGTTAACTTAAAGGCTAAATTAATGTTTGTTTGGCCCACTTCACTTATTCCCTTCTGTACTTTTTCGTTTCAAATATTTGTATAGTCAAATTAACTAAAGTAATAGTTTTTTTAACCATTTCTTAGTGTGACATATTATGTCCCCCTGTATCCTGAATTGCTGCATTGTAATTTAACCCATTAAAAACAGTCAGTTAAAAATATTATGTAAGTTGGCATATCACTTGTAATAGGAAGTGTAGTGTTAGCTAAAGTTGTTGCCTAGGTAACTAATCATTTTGCTAATAACCGAATTAACTAAAACTTAAATGAGCGCATAAGCGCAGGAGAATGGATTATGGGTATGTTTTCACGCTTTACAGACATTATTAACGCTAACCTAAACAGTATGTTAGACAAAGCAGAAAATCCTGAAAAGATGGTTAAATTGATTATTCAGGAAATGGAAGAAACTTTGGTTGAAATACGCTCTACAGCAGCAAAAAATATTGCTGAAAAGAAAACTATGGTTCGTCAAATTGCGTCATTAGAAAACAATATTAATGATTGGCAAACAAAAGCGGCATTAGCCATAAGTAAAAACAGGGATGACTTGGCAAAATCAGCCTTGGGTGAAAAACAAAAATGCCAAACGCAGGCAAGTGAATTACAGCATGAACTCGCGCAATTAGATGAATTTTTGAATGCGGTACAAGAAGACAGCCAACGTTTACAAGAAAAATTGCAAGAAGCAAAACGTAAACAAGAAAGCTTCACGTTACGTCAAGAATCAGCAGAAGTTCGTTTAAAAGTACGTGAAAGAGCGATTGTTTATAACATTGATGAAGCGATTAACAAATTTGAGCGCTATCAGCAAAAAATTGAACAAGTAGAAGCTGAAATAGAGGCTTATGACTTTACTGGAAATAAAGATCTAAATAGCCAGTTTCGTGATTTAGAAAAAGATGAAAGTATTGAGCAAGAATTAGCTGCATTAAAAAAACAAGTCGTTAATGGTTAATTAAATAGTTTGTAATACTAAGGAGCACACATGATACAGGAAAGCAGCAGTTTATTATTTGTCATGTGTTTGGCTCCGGTATTTATATTTTTTATTGGTGCAGGTATGTTATCCGCTTTTAAAAAAATCGGCGAAATTGAGGAATAAATGATGAGTTATCAACGTGAGTATTCAGTGAAAAAAACTTTAAGAAAAGATGGCATACATAAAAAATTATCCGGTGTTTGTGCTGGAATCGCGGCATATTATCAATTACCAAGAATTGCGGTGCGTATTGCAGCGATTGGGGCATTAATTATTTTCCCTGTTGCAACCGGAGTCGCCTATATTGTGGCTGCTGTGTTATTGCCGAGCAAAGGTTTGTAAAGCAAGGCATCTGAGCTTATAGCAAAATAAAATACAGATAACGTAATAGAAAATAAGATTGAACAAGGAGCTACTATGTCATTTTTCAAATCATTAATGTTAGCCATTTTCGCGACATTATTTTTAACCTATGTATTAGGTATTAGCTTTATAGAAATGTTTAATGTCGACCTATATGTAGGTGAAGAATTAATAGAGCCAATTAAAGCTATTGGTGTCTCGGCATTAGTGATGGTTATCTTGGTGGTTGTAGCCCTGGCAATTGTTTTGAGTGTATTTGGTTCATTAATTTTTATATTTATGATGGTGTTTGGTGCTCTTGCTATGGTGATGATAGGTGTTTTTTGGCCCGTTATTTTCATCGCTTTTATTATTTGGTTAATGGTCCGCGATAAAAAACAAGTTGCTTAAAGTAGGCGTAGCGTCAGAGAGGAATATCTGACGCTTTTTGTGAAAAAAAGAAGGTTTGATAAACCTATAGCTAGAAAAATTTCGCTAGAATGTTTTTGCATTCATCAGTTTGCACTAAACGTTTAAATTCTTTGGCTTCATTGGCAATAACTTGTGGCATAACTACTTGAGCGCTTTGTTTCATCAGTTTTCTACTTGTCATCACTGAATCATGAGGCAGTTGTGCGATAGTATCAGCAATACCTGAAGCGATAGCGAGTAGCTCTTCAGGTAAACACACTTGATTAATAAGTCCATACTCTAGTGCTTGTTCAGCCGTAAATAATTTACCTAGTACTAACAGCTCAAATGCTTTGGTATGCCCTATAAGTAAAGGGAGCAATAAGCTTGATCCTGCTTCGGGAGATATCCCTAACTGCGTGAAAGGAAGTTTAAATTTACTGTTAGTAGCGGCGACGACCATATCACAATGTAATAGCATTGTAGTGCCAATACCCACGGCAGGGCCTGCAACAGCAGCTACAATGGGTTTTTCGAAGCTAGTAAGTACTTGCACAAAGTCAAAGGCTGCTAAATCATCGTTTTGTGTGGCTTGTATAAAATCATCTAAATCGTTGCCAGCACAGAAGCAATTTTGATCACCTTTAATGAGTACGCAGTGAATATTTGAATTTTCGCTAGCGTGTTTAAAGGCGGCGCACAAATCGAGATACATGCTTTTATTTAAAGCATTTTTTTTATTTGTTCGATTGAGGGTTATGGTGAAAACATGATTGTTTTCTTGGGTAATAATTAAGTTATCCATTTTGCTCCAGCTTAGTTACAATGTTTATGTCGTAACAATAATCTGTATAAAAAAGGAAGTATAGCGAGATATGAATAAAATATGCTCAATATCAATAGCGATGTTTTTTATCCTACTTAATATCAGTAACTCGGTCTTTGCCCATGAAGTTGGCAACATTGTAATTGATGCTCCGCATATTAGAGCCACAATACCTGGAACTAATGTGACTTCGGCTTATATGTCTATCAAAAATAAAAGCAATAAAACCGTTGTTTTAACTGGGGCAAGTAGCTCGGTAAGTGATAGAATTGAGATTCATCAACATGTTATGAAGAATGACATGATGAGCATGCGACAAGTAAAGAAAATTAGCATTAAAGAACAAGACCAAGTGACATTGCAGCCAATGGGTTATCACTTAATGATATTTAATGTAAAAAAAGCTTTATTGCCAGAAGATGAGATTTCACTTACTTTGCACTTTACTCATCAAAAGGACGTTGTAGTGACTATTCCAGTGCAAAGCATTAAACAAGAAAAAAAAGCTAAAAAACAGCATCACCACCATTAGGAGCTAGGTATGACGACTAATTTTTCAGGCAAAACATTTATGACGATTTTCAGTGTCATTATTCTTTCTCTATATTTTCTCGGTGTTTACTGGAGCTTTGAACCAGCAGAATTCGACATTCGAGCCGAAGTCACTAAAGATGCAGCTGCAGATGGCGTATCACCAGTAATTGGCTATACCACGACAACAGCATTAATTAGGGTTACCGAAACCTTATTGAATAAATCAGGCGGTTACCTTTCAAATGACGCATTACCACCGTCAGTATTTCTCGATAATATTCCTGCGTGGGAATTAGGCGCACTAGAAATGACTCGTGATATGGCGCTTGTTATGCGTCAAGAATTTAGTCGTTCGCAATCACAGTCATTAGAAAACAAACATTTAAAAGTTGCTCAGCCGCAGTTTAATATCGACCATACAAGCTGGGCAATGCCGAGTGCTGAAAGTGAATACGGTAAAGCAGTTGATGAACTTTATGCTTATCGCAAAGCATTAACGGATGTAAATAGTCAATCGGCGCAGTTTTATGCACGTTCAGATAATTTACGTGACTGGATCCAAGAAGTCACCAAACGCTTAGGTAGTTACTCGCAACGCTTAAGTGCGAGTGTTGGCCGAGAACAATTAAATACTGATTTAGCAGGCGACAGCGTAGCACAACAATCAACGTATTCTCAAACAAGCATGGTTTTAAAAACAAGCTGGTGGAAAATTGATGATGAATTTTATGAATCTCGCGGAGCATGCTGGGCTTTATTGCATTTTTTACGTGCTGTAGAAATTGATTTTAATGATGTATTAGAAAAGAAAAATGCTAAAGTAAGTGTACAGCAAATCATTCGAGAACTAGAAGCAAGCCAAGAGTCTATATGGAGTCCTATGATCCTTAATGGTGATGGATTTGGTTTGTTAGCGAATCATTCTTTAGTAATGGCAAATTATATTTCACGTGCAAACGCAGCACTGATCGATTTAAATGACTTGTTAAGTCAAGGATAATAAAGGATTTAAACATGAAGAAAACAGCACTAGCCATACTTGTGACAGGATTACTTTCAGCCTCTGCAATGGCAGATACCATTGGCGGGATTTATATTGGTGGTTCTATATGGAGTAACGAAGCAACAGGTGCTTTCGGTGAAAATAATAGCTTAGTTGATTTTAATTTAAAAGATGAAGAACAAGGTTCGTTTTATATTGCTCTTGAGCATCCTATACCTCTTATTCCAAATTTAATGGTTGCCTCAACAAAACTAGATACCGATGGTTCAACGATTTTGACAGAAGATTTCGTTTTTGATAATGAAACATTTAGTGGGGCTGTTGGTACTACCTTCGATGTTAACTATGTTGATTACACGTTATATTATGAACTTTTTGATAACGGGCTTTTTTCTTTTGATTTTGGTTTAACCGCCCGTGACTTTGATGGCGATATTAGCGTTTCATCAGATGCAGGTCTAAACAGTACTTTATCAGTCAGCGCAATAATCCCTATGCTTTATGTTTCAACCATTGTTGCTTTACCGGGTACAAGCTTTGATCTGTTCGCCAATGGCAATTTATTATCAATAGATGACCATACAGTACATGACTATCAAGTTGGCATAAGCTATGAGTTAGTAGATAACCTTGTTGTCGATGTAAACCTTACTCTTGGTTATAGATCGGTAATGCTTGAGCTTGAAGATTTAGATAACTTATATACAGATATTGAATTTAAAGGTGTTTTTGCCGGGGCAGTCGTTCACTTTTAACAACTAAATAATATCCATACTCTGTTTTACTGGGTATAAATGTATAAAAACCAGTTACGAAAGTAACTGGTTTTTTTATAAACGCTATTTAATTAATGTTAATGTTTAGTCTCGCTAATAAATCCGGCTAGCTTTTGTTCATCAAATTTATAGGTCGTTAAGCAAAAGTCACATGTCATCGTCACGCAACCTTGCTCTTCAATAATACTTTTCAATTCGCTTGGTGCAACTTGCCCAATAGCGGTTAAGCATTTTTCTTCTGAGCAGCTGCACTGATAACTTACTGCTTGAGGGTCAAATAAACGAACTTCTTCTTGATGATACAAACGATATAATAATGTTTGGGCATCAAGTGAAAAAATTTCTTCGTTTTTAATCGTATGGGTCAATTGACATAAATGCTCAAAATCACTCAGTTGCTGCTCCTTATCACCACCATCAGGTAATAATTGAATTAGGCTACCGGCAACTTGGGACTTTTCGACATCGCTAAATAACCAAATCTTAGTAGGGATTTGCTCGGAAACTTCAAAATAATGTGCTAAACAATCCGCTAAGTTTTCTTGATCAAGAGCAACCACCCCTTGGTATGCTTCGCCTTTTAAGGGGCGTATAGTGATCACCATAGTACCTTTACCAATAAGTGCTGTAAGACCTTCTGCCTCAGTTTTCTCGGCTAAACGTGCAATGCCACGCATTTTTTGGTTATGGTCACCATTTACTGACATGTAACCAACAGGACCGTCACCTTGTAACTGAACCGTGATCTCACCCTCAAATTTTAAGGTCGCGGTCAGCAAACAAGTTGCAGCGACCAATTCCCCTAAAAGCGTTTGAACACCTTGAGGATATTCATGTAAGGCAATTATTTCTTGATAAGTCTTTGATAATTGCACAAGCTCTCCACGAGCATGTTTATCTTCAAATAAGTAGCGATTTAAAACATCAGTTTTAATAGTCACGTTAGTTCCTTTCTTTAAATTGTCGAAGTTGCCGACGTTGTTTTTTGTCAGGCTTGGTATCACTTGCTGGACTTAGTAAAACACCTTGTTTTCTTGCTAAGGCATTTTTTTCTCGTGCAGTAATACTCGTTGGTGTTTCTTGATAAAGTGTTTGCGCAAAACTAGCATCGCGCCGCGTTTCTGCGAGTGCGATTACAATAACTTCTCGTTCTTCATAGCTTTGGCGTAATAAAATCTTGTCACCTAAAGACACAGTTTTACCAGACTTGGTTCGTTGTCCATTATAGAACACTTTACCACCATCGATCATCTGTTTTGCAACGGCTCTAGTTTTGTAAAAACGGGCCGCCCAAAGCCACTTATCTAGACGGATTGATGAATTATTTACCGGAGTATTAGCTTGTTTCATTAGCGTGCGATGCTCCTAAGATAGTATTAATCATTAGCGTGGCGAAAATAGCATAGCTAATAATAAAGTCTAGTTATTTCACGTGCTAAGGCATTATTTGGAAGTTTAGTTTGCAACTAAAGTAAAAGAAGTGTTAATAAATATTACAAATTGCAATGTAATTCTTGTTGATAGTGTCAGGCTCAAGTATTATCAGGAAAATAAAAAACATCAATAATTAACATACTTATAAAGATAAACATGTCATTACCTTCAAACTTATCCAGTATCATTGAAAATTTTTCGCAATTACCTCAGCAAAAAATTGCGAAGGGAATTAGTGTGATTTTGCTCGGTTATATTGCTTTTGTCTGTGCGCAAATCACCTGGTTTATTGTGCCAAGTGGGCCATTTGAAAATTCAGGCAATGTTAGTGTAAAAGTTCCTCAACAAGGAACCAAAGCATCAACAATTAGTCTATCTAATGTAAAGTCATTGAATATCTTTGGTTTATATAGTGATAGTCCAAAAGAAGTTGATATTGCTGAAGTCGAAAATGTCCCTGAAACTCGCTTAAATTTAACATTGTCGGGTGTGGTTGCCAGTGATGATAAAACAACGTCGGCAGCGGTGATTGAAAATGCTGGTAAGCAAAACACCTATAGCCCAGGAGAAACCATAACGGGGACGCGTGCGATACTTGATAGTGTTTTTAATGATCGGGTAATATTAAAACATGCTGGAAACCTTGAAACCTTGATGCTTGATGGTTTCGATTATAGCGAAACGAGTAATAACAGGGGGAAAGCCGATTCTCCTGTAGCAATGAATAAACCTATTAAGCGTAAAAGCTATCTTAAATCACCGAATGTTGTTGATCAAAGAATGAATAAATTACTGAGTAAAAGTGCAAGATCTTTCAAAGAGGATATTAGTACTGATCCAAGTAAAATTACAGATTATTTAAAAATTTCACCTAAACGAAAAGGTGGAAAAGTGATTGGTTACCGTTTGATGCCTGGTAAAAATGCAAAATTCTTCCAAGATGCAGGACTAAAATCAGGTGATGTTGCGATTCAAATGAATGGTTACGACTTAACGACGCCAAGTGAAGCGGCACAAGCAATAACCGCGTTAAAACAAGATAAAGAAGTGTCACTATTAATTGACCGAAATGGTGACATGACCGAAATATTATTTAGCATTGATGGTTAATACCATTGTTGTTCATCATAAATTGAGAATTTACGTTATGAAAAAACTTTTAATGCGCAAAACTTGCGGCGCTCCTTGGTATAAAAATATATTAACGACAGGTCTTACTGTCGTGATGATGAACGCATTATTTTTTAGTGCTCAAACCAGTGCGGCTAAATATTCGCCCAATTTTAAAGGCGCTGAAATTGCTGAATTTATTACTGTTGTGGGTAAAAACCTGAAGAAAACCATGATTGTTGACCCCAATGTGCGTGGAAAAGTAACTTTACGTACTCAAGACGAACTTACCGAAGAACAGTATTACCAAGTCTTTTTAAATGTTTTAGAGGTTTACGGTTTTGCAGCAGTGGAAATGGATAACAATGTTGTCAAAATAATCCGTAATAAAGATGCAAAAACCTCATCAATCCCCGTCGTCGGAGACGAAAACCCCGGTGTTGGCGATGAAATGGTTACCCGTGTCGTTGAAGTTAAAAATGTTACTGTACGTGAGTTAACACCGCTTTTACGTCAATTATCAGATCAAGCGGGCGGTGGCAATGTTGTCAATTATGACCCCGCGAATGTGATTATGCTTACCGGTACTGCTGCAGTGGTTAATCGTTTAGTTAAAATTATTGAGCGTGTCGATAAAGCTGGCGACCAAGACGTACAAATTATTAAATTAAAATATGCTTCAGCAGCAGAAATGGTGCGTATTGTTGAAGCAATGAATAAATCTTCTAAAGGAAAAGCCGGAACACCAACATTTCTTATTCCTAAAATCGTTGCTGATGAACGTACTAATAGCGTAATTATTAGCGGAGAATCTCAGGCTCGTGCACGCATAGGCAAGTTAATCTCTCGTTTAGACAGTGAATTAGAAACCAACGGTAATACACGTGTTTATTATTTGAAATATTCAAAAGCTGAAGACTTAGTTAAAGTATTAGAAGGTGTGAGTAAATCAATAGAAGCCGAGAGCAACTCAACAAAAAGCAGTACTAAAAGAAGCAGCAAAAAGCGAAATATCAGCATTGAAGCTCACGAAGATACCAACACCTTGGTGATAACCGCTCAACAAGACATGTTACGTTCACTGGAATCGGTAATTCGCCAATTAGATGTTCGCCGAGCGCAAGTACTAGTAGAAGCTATTATTGTCGAAGTGTATGAAAGTGACGGTGTTAGTTTAGGGGTGCAATGGATGCATGAAAGTGGTGCTATGACACAATTTACCAATGGTCCCGCGCCGATTAGCTCAGTTGCAGCAGCTGCCGAGGCTGCAAAAAGTACCAAAGGTGATTGGAGCCCTGCTGAATATAATAGTGACGGAAACCTAATAAAAGAAGGCTTTTATCAGAACGATGTTAAAGGTGATTTCACCTTAGCCGCTACATTACTGAGTACTGTTAGTGGTGGCATGGTCGGGGTAATGAAAGATGGTTGGGGAGCGATTGTACAGGCAGTTAGCTCCGATACCAACGCTAACATTCTTGCTACACCAAGTATTACTACCCTTGATAACGAGCAAGCACATTTCCTTGTTGGTCAAGAGATTCCAATTCTTACTGGTTCTACTTCAAGTAGTAACAATGGTAACCCATTCCAAACAGTAGAACGTCAAGAAGTGGGCATAAAGCTAACAGTAACCCCACAAGTAAATGAAGGAACAGGTGTGCAATTAACCATTGAACAAGAAGTTTCTTCGGTAAGTGGTGCTACAGGGGTCGATATATCTATTGATAAACGTGAAATTAAAACCGTAGTGATGACTGATTCTGGGGCTACTGTTATCCTAGGTGGTTTGATTGATGAAGATGTGCAAGAAAGCATACAAAAAGTACCTTTGTTAGGTGATATTCCTATTTTAGGCCATTTGTTCAAATCTACGCGTACAACAACGCGTAAACGTAACTTAATGGTTTTTATTCGCGCAACGATTATTCGCGACGGCAACTTAATGAATGAAATCAGTAAAAAGAAATATAACTATATTCGAGCTGATGAAGTACGCAAACAAGAAGAAGGTTTGTCGTTAATGGATGATGCAAAAATGCCATTGTTACCTGAATGGAATGATGCATTAGCGTTGCCGCCTTCATTTGATGAATACATGAAAGATAATAATTTAAAAGAGCCCGGTTTACTTCCTCCTGCTGTTGATAGCGGAAGTAAAAATTCGCCTGCTTTAGAGCCAAAAGATCAATAATATGGCTGATGTTGATAATAGTGAACCAGCGATGAATGTTGTAAATATCGAAGAGACTCATGGTCAGGAAGATACCGATGAAGTTGTATTGATTAAACGTTTACCGTTTAACTTTGCCAAACGTCATAATGTCTTAATTGAAAAGGCGGATAAGCAATACATATTACATTGCTTAGCCGATGTTGACGCCAATGTGGTATTAGAGGTACGTCGAGTACTTAAAACGGTCTTTAGCATTGAGTTTCATTCATTAGATGAATTCGAGCAATTACTTACCATCTCATATCAGCGTGATTCTTCTGAAGCACAACAAATGATGGAAGATATAGGCAACGAAGTAGATTTGTATTCACTTGCTGACGAATTGACTGAAACAGAAGATTTGCTCGAAAATGAAGATGATGCGCCTATTATCAAACTCATTAATGCCATGCTCAGTGAAGCTATTAAAGAGAATGCCTCTGATATTCATATTGAAACATTTGAGACCGCCTTGCAAATTCGTTTCCGTGTTGATGGCGTTTTACGAGAAGTATTAAAACCGAATCGCAAACTCGCGTCGTTATTAGTTTCACGTATTAAAGTTATGGCCAAACTCGATATTGCTGAAAAGCGTATTCCTCAAGATGGTCGTATTTCATTACGTATCGCAGGTCGTGCCGTTGACGTACGAGTTTCTACTATGCCAACCGGACACGGTGAACGTGTAGTTTTGCGTTTACTTGATAAAAATTCAGTACGCCTTGATCTAGAAGACCTAGGCATGACATTAAATAATCGAGAGAAATTCTCACAGCTCATTGAAAAACCTCATGGCATTATTCTGGTAACAGGACCAACGGGCTCAGGTAAAAGTACTACCCTATATGCCGGTTTAAGCCAAATCGACTCAAAAGAGCGCAATGTATTAACCGTTGAAGATCCTATCGAATATGCCATTGAAGGCATTGGGCAAACCCAAGTCAATAATAAAGTTGATATGACCTTTTCACGAGGCTTAAGGGCAATACTTCGTCAAGATCCTGATGTGGTCATGGTCGGTGAAATTCGAGATTTAGAAACAGCGCAAATTGCGGTGCAGGCGAGTTTAACCGGTCACTTAGTGATGTCGACTCTGCATACCAATAGTGCCTCTGGTGCTATCACGCGTATGGAAGATATGGGCGTAGAGCCATTCTTACTTTCGTCAAGCTTGCTCGGCGTGCTCGCACAACGTTTAGTACGAACGCTTTGTCCACATTGTCGGAAAAGTCATTTGCCAGACGAACAAGAGTTAAAATTGTTAGAGTTACCGAGCGATAATACACAAGTAATCTATAGTGCAATTGGCTGTGTTGAATGTAAATTCAAAGGCTATAAAGGTCGTATGGGCATTCATGAATTATTGTTCGTTGATGATAAAGTCCGAGAACTTATTCACAACGGCAAAGGTGAACAAGCAATAGAGAAATTCATTCGCAAAAGCACACCAAGTATACGCAGAGATGGTTTCGATAAAGTTATGATGGGTAAAACCACCCTCGAAGAAGTTTTACGTGTAACGAGAGAAGATTAACGAGGTTTTATTATGGCAGCTTTTGACTATCAAGCAGTAAACAGCCGTGGTAAAACGGTAAAAGGCGTTATCGAAGGGGATACGCCGCGACAAGTACGTGGACTATTGCGTGATAAAGGCTTAATGCCAACAGAAGTCGCCCCTAGCCTACAAAAGACAAAAAGTGAGGCGAATAAATCTCGCTTTGCTGGCCGTACTAAAGTAACAGTTTCTGAAATCGCGTTAATCACCAGACAACTTGCCACTTTAGTTGAATCAGGTTTACCCATTGAGGAGTCACTCTTAGCTGTTGGTGAGCAATGCGAGAAAAACAGTTTGAAAAGCATGGTCATGGCTGTTCGTACGAAAGTCACTGAAGGTTATGGTTTGGCTGAAAGCATGGCTGAATTCCCCTATATTTTTAGCGGACTGTATCGCGCCATGGTAGCCGCAGGCGAAAAGTCAGGCTTTTTAGATAAAGTACTTAATCGCTTAGCAGATTACACCGAGCAACGTGAACAACTTCGCTCACAAATTATTCAGGCGCTTATTTACCCGGTAATTATGACCGTAGTTGCTGTTGGCGTTGTTACTGTTTTATTAACTGCCGTTGTACCGAAAATTGTCGGACAGTTTGAGCACATGGGCGCAAACCTTCCTGCCACCACAAAATTTTTGATCAGCAGCAGTGATTTTCTCCGTGATTATGGTTGGTATATTTTACTCTTTATTGTCATGGTAATAGTGGGTTTTACTCGCTTAATGAAACGGCCAAATTTCAAATTTTCTTTTCATCAAAAAGTAATCAATTTCCCTGGTATTGGCAAAGTCATTCGCGGTATTAATACTGCTCGCTTTGCTCGTACATTAAGTATTCTTACCGCGAGCGCAGTGCCATTACTGGAAAGTATGACGATTTCGGGAGAAGTTTTAGACAATTTATATATAAAAAAGCGAGTAAAAGAGGCTGGCGATAAAGTAAGAGAAGGTAGCAGCCTACGAGTTTCTTTAGAGCAAACGAAATTATTTCCACCTATGATGCTTCATATGATCGCCAGTGGTGAAAAAAGTGGTCAGCTTGAACATATGCTTGGCCGCTCAGCAGACAACCAAGACAGAGAATTTGAAGCGTTAATGAATATATCGCTAAAAGCTTTTGAGCCGGCATTGATGTTAGTCATGGCCGGTGTTGTACTTTTTATTGTAATGGCTATTTTGCAGCCAATTCTTCAGTTAAATACCCTTATAGGAGGTTAATATGAACAAAACAAATCAGCCCGTGAAGACGAAAAATAAACAGAGTGGCTTTACCCTGCTAGAAGTGATGGTGGTTATTGTTATCATTGGTTTAATTGGTGGCATGGTTGTGCCAAATTTAATGGACAATATGGATAAGGCCGAACTTAAAAAGGCAGTGTCAGATGTTAGTGCCTTAGAAACTTCATTAACCATGTATAAAATGGATAATTACAAATATCCTAATACCGAACAAGGCTTAGAAGCGTTAGTTGAAGAAACTGATATAGAACCATTACCACGTCGCTTTCCAAATGGTGGTTATGTGAAACGTTTACCTACTGATCCATGGGGAAATGAGTACCAGTTATTAAACCCCGGTGAAAATGGTGATATTGATATCTTCAGTATGGGCCCTGATGGGGAAGCTGGCACAGAAGATGATATTGGTAATTGGAATCTGGGTGATTATCAGTAAATCGATACATAAGTATCAACTTACTGTTATATAAAAATGAGCATTCATACAAAAAAAATTAAACAACAACACGGCTTCACCTTAATTGAGGTGATGCTGGTAATTGTTATCGCAGGCTTAATGGCCTCGATGATTCAGTTTAGTTTTTCGGGCGATAAAGACGAAGAAGCGCTTGACCAGTCGAGTAGGCGTTTTGCTGGACTTTTTGATATCGCTGCCGAGTATGGCATGCTCAATAATATTGAGTTGGGCTTAATGGTGAGTAGAAATAGCTATCAGTTTCTCGGCTATGACGGTGTTAAATGGACAGACGTCTCAGAAAATGAACTCTTTAGTGAATATCAGCTACCAGAAGGTATTGAGCTAGTTTTACAACTCGATGACTTACCCATTGAGGAACCGCAATTATTTGATAGTGAACTGTTCACTGAATCACAAGAGGATAACGAGAGCAGTTTCAATTCTGATGACGACAAAAAACAAGAAGATGATTCAGAAGAAGATGATTCAGAAGAAGATAAAGAAAAAAAGAAAAAAAAATTAATGCCGCAAGTTTATATGCTTTCTGGCGGTGACATTACCCCTTTTAGTTTACGCTTTCAGTTTATTGAAAATAACTACACTCAGCCCAAATTGCACTATAAAGTTACTGGTTTATACACCACACCTTTAATCATTGAAGGGCCTCTCTTTGATGAACAGTAAAATCGTAAAGATACATACCCGACTTTGCAAAGGCTTTACATTAATTGAAGTTATGCTGGCCATGGCCATTTTTTCTATTGCAGGCATTGCATTATTAAGTGCTGCTGATAATAACTTTAGAAACTTAAGCCATTTAGAAAATAAAATTTTAGCCAATTGGGTCGCTTCAAATCAACTAGTCGAAATAACTCTTGATCAAAAATGGCCACCCAAGAACAATAAAAAAGGCACGGTTGAAATGGCGAGCCGTGAATGGTTTTGGGCACAAAAAGTAATCAAAACTGGCGATAAAAATATGCGTGCGATAGTTATTGAAGTACGTTTGATTGAAGATGAAAAATTAGCACTAACGAGTGTAATGACTTACGTTTCTAAGAGTACTCCTTAATGAATACTTTTAACCAACACACGTATAAAATATCAGGTTTTACCCTATTAGAAGTCATCATTGCTATTGCTCTTTTTTCAATGATCAGCTTAAGTAGTTTTACTATTTTTAATACCGTAATAAAAAGTGATGAGTCATCAAAAACGCGAACGGCACGTATCAACGAATTACAACGTGGTTTTTTGTTAATAGAGCGCGACTTACTACAAATAGCGAAACGTAGTGTTAGATTGAATGGCGAAGCGCCCCTAGACGATTTTTTACATACCGACAGTAATAGTTTTTCAACCAACGAAAATACGCTTGCATTTGTTCGCCACGGTTGGACAAATCCCGGACTATTACTGCCAAGAAGTAGCATGCAGTCAGTTGCATATCAGCTAAATGATGAAACATTTGAACGCTTACACTTGAACTTTGTTGATGCTGTTCAAGGGCAAGAGCCTAAAATAAGAAAATTAATCAGCAATGTTGAAACGCTCAAATTTGAGTTTTTTTACGATAATAAGTGGCAGAAAAAAATTAAGGAAAAATTACTCCCCCAAGCTATTGCGGTAGAGTTAACGACTAAAGACTATGGATTATTACGTAAAGAGTTTTTAGTGGCTGGAGACATTAAAGCCCAACCTGACAAGGGAAAGGGCTGATGAAACAATTTTTTGGGTTACGTATCACTCATCAATACCGAATAAAAAATTGCCAAGGTGTTGCATTAATAACTGTGATGCTGATTGTTGCATTAGCTGCCGTATTGGCAACACAAATGACCGCTCGTTTACAACTACAAATGCAGCGAACATCGAATATCGAGTTTAATCAACAGGCCTATTGGTATGCGATGGGCGCAGAAGCATTTGCTAAAAGAGTGCTCATTACTGCTTTTGAAGATGAAAAAGATATAACACATTTAGAACAGATGTGGGCGCAAGGAGAAACAAGTTATCCCGTTGATTTTGGGCAAATCACCGGAGAAATTTTTGATATGCAAGCCTGCTTAAATTTAAATGCGTTAAGGTTTGATAAAAGCGAAATTCCTGTTGGTACTAAAAAGCCGGCAATACAAGAGGCTTTTATCGAGTTGATCGTATCATTAGGTGTGGAAGGCGTGAATTCATTTGAAGCTGAATATATGGCAGATGCTCTAGTTGATTGGCTTGATAAAGACAGTGCCATTGAAAGCGCGGGTGGTGCCGAAGATAATGATTATTCGGCAAAAGAGTTTCCATATTTGCCCGCTAATAATTATTTAGCAAGCATTACTGAATTAAGGTTAATTGAGCATTTTACCGTGCCAGTTATTAATAAATTAAAAGATTATGTTTGTGTGTTACCTAATACAAACTTGCATGAAATAAATTTAAATACCATTAACAGTGAGCATGCTGTATTGCTTAAAGCTTTATTAGATATTCCACTAGAAGATGCTGAACAAGCATTATCAGGTCGTGATGGAGAAGGGTTCAAAACCGCAGAAGGTTTTTTTGACTTACCTGAAATAAAAAAACATAAGCTATCTAATGATCTAGAAAAACAGTTTGTTGTCGACAGTGAATATTTTAAGTTAAAAAGTAGCGCGAGCTTTAATAATAGTTATTTTTCTTTGAGTACCTTAATGAAAGTTGAAAAAAATAATAGTATCTCCGTAGTGAGTCGCACCATAGGGCGAGAGTAATGGCCGAAAAATTATATATTCGTTTGGGCAGCAATGCACAAAGTACAGTGCAATGGCTGATTTTTAATGATATTCAAGAAGGTATCATTGCCAGCGGTGAATTAGCGCAAGCCAGTGAACTCAAACAATTAACCGAGAAAGCACAACATCGGGAAGTTGTGACGTTTGTACCAACAAGCGATCTGGTTTTAAAAAGCTTAAAAGTACCGAGTAAATCAGTAAAAGCGATGCGCTTAGCTGTACCTTATATGTTAGAAGACGAGATTGCTCAAGATGTTGAAGAGCTCTTTTTCGCCTATAGTGATATAAGCGTTAATAACACTGACAATAACTGCTTCGTCGCTGTTGTTGAGCATGCACAACTGGAACTCTGGCAATCGTGGTTAGTAAATGCAGGTATTCATTGTAAGAAAATTCTACCTGATGTTTTAGCTATGCCACAACCAAGCGATGAAAATACTGCGTCTGCAATTGTTCTAGGTGAACAAGTTTTAGTGCGCTACGGTCAATGGCAAGGTAGTGCTGTAGATATCAATACGTGGACGTTAATTAGTCAATCGTTAGCTAAACATCAACCCGATGATAGTGACGACAGCGTTCAGGAAAAATCGGCCAGCATCGCAGATGAACATGAAAAAAGGTTTACGCTAGATGCATATTCAACATTACCGGAATCAAGCGCTGACATTACTATCAATAAAATGCCAGAAGAATTACCTCTCGCTTTACTTGCTGCAACATTAAGCCAAGATAAAGCACAAAAATTTAATTTGTTGCAAGGCGAATTCAAAATAAAAGAGCAGCGCTCACCAGTTATTACAAATTGGTTGTGGGCGGCAGGCATTGCGGCGGTCGCATTATTATTAAATGTGGGTATTAAAGGAGCGGAATTGATACAGCTTAGTAATCAACAAGCCCAACTTGAACAACAAATAGTAACGACTTATAAAAAAACTTTTCCAAAAACCAAGCGTGTTCGAGTATCGACCATACGTTCGCAATTGAAGCAAAAATTAGCTGAAGTTGGGGGAGGGAATAGTGCAAGTGGATTTTTAGCGATGTTATCGCAGTTACAGCCGGCATTAGCGGCAGTTCCTGAAATTAAGCCACAAACGCTAAAATTTGATGGTAAACGCAACGAAATTCGTATGCAAGCACTCGCTAGTGATTATCAATATTTTGATAAACTGAAAGTTGCATTAGAGGGAAATAAACTCGTTGTTGCGCAAGGTGCCCAAAATAATCAAGGTGAACAAATATCGGGTTCATTTAGTATTGGTAATCAAAATAATAAAAAATCAACAAAAAAAAGTAGAGGCCGATCATGAAAACATGGTGGCAGCAGTTAAAAAGCTCAGAGCAACGACTTGTTGCAATGATGGGCTTGGTCGTTATTTGTTTTGTATTTTTCAGTTTTATTTGGCAACCTTTGGTTGAAAATATAGATAAAACTCAACAAAAAATAGCTCGTCAACAATCACTGTTAACTTGGGTGCAAGACGGTACACAACGCTATCAACAGGCTAAGCGAAATGGTGCATCAACGCAAAGTAAAGGTAGTTTATCGAGTATTGTGAATCAAAGTGCTGGGCGTAATGGTATTTCAATCGCGCGTCTTCAGCCTCAAGGCGATGATTTGCAAGTATGGATTGAAGAAGTTCCCTTTAGTCACCTATTGGGCTGGCTTGAATTTTTAGCAAACAAAGAAGGTTTGGTCGTTAAAAGTATCGATTTAAGTAAAACGGATGAGAAAGGTGTCGTGAAAGTTCGTCGCTTACAATTAGGAAAAAGTTAATGAAAAAATGGTTTGCTTACGGATCAATGTTCTTTGGTATTTATTTAGTTTTTTTAATCGCGACTTTACCGGCTACTTGGCTGGTAACATTTGTCAAATTACCCCCAAACATACAGATCACTGAGCTTGAAGGTACTGTCTGGAAAAGTAACGCAAGACAAATAGGTATTGCAGGCACCGTAATAAATGATGTAAATAGTAACTTTAGCTTACTCTCATTGTTGATGTTTGACCCCAAGGTAACCCTCACTTTTGGAGGTGCATTAGTGAATGGCCCTGAAGGCGAATTAACAGCTAGCCAGTTGCTTAATAATATAAAAATTTCTGATGTGAAAATTAGCTTGCCTGCAAATAACATTGCAGAAAAACTCAGCTTGCCAATACCGATGGAAGCGCATAACTTTATCGATTTATCGATTAGTGAGTTTGTTATGGGTAAACCTATCTGCCAACAATTATCAGGTTCTATATTATGGAAAAAAGCGGCAGTAACGGCTTTATCTGAAAAAGTAAAACTTGGCCGTTTGTCAGCTGATTTAACTTGTGAAAAAGGTGCGTTAGCTTTGGTGATATCCCCTAAAAATGATTTAGGCCTTACTTTTACTACTTATGTTCATAGTCAAAGTAAAGCCTCAGGTAATGGTTTTCTTAAGCCTGGTGATAAATTCCCAGCCACTATAAAACCACTGCTTTCTTTTCTTGGTAAAGCCGATAATCAAGGTAGATACCGTTTAGGTTTCTAGAAAGCCTGAGTAATCGAGTGCTTTTTTATTTCATCAAGCAATGTTCTAAAATCTGAAATAGCTGGGTAATCAGTTATTTCACGTGTGGCTTGTTTGCTATCTGGGTTTGTCACGGCCAATAAATGCTCTATGCCATATTGTTTGGCCGAATCTAAAATATTAATACTATCGTCAACAAATAAAGTACTCTCCAAAGCAAAGCCCTCTTTATCCTGTAATCGTTGCCAAAGTAGCTGTGACTCTTTGGTGACGCCAAATTCATGTGTTGAATATAAGACATCAAAATACTTATCTAACTGAGTTTGCTCTATTTTTAGCGATAAGCTATCGGGATGAGCATTGGTGACTAGAATGATTTTTCGACCACTGGCGCGCAGTGCCAACATGAAATCATGTGCATCGTTGCGTAAACTAATTAAATGACGTATTTCTTTTTTTAATTCTTTAATCGGTAGTTTGGTTTGTTCTGCCCAATAATCTAAACAGTACCAATCGATAGTACCTACTACTTTCTGGTAACTTTCCTGCAAACTCTCTTTAGCTTGTTCTAATGATATATTTGCTGTTTCACTGTACCTAAGTGGCAGGTGATGCAGCCAAAAATGATTGTCAAAATGTAAATCTAAAATAGTGCCATCCATATCTAAAAGTACGGTAGAAATCTTCGACCAATCAAGCATTTTTTTTTCCTTAAGAGCGGGTATTTAATAATTATATCTAAAGTTATCGTGCTATTCTAAAAGTATTGTACATTTCGTATTTAGGTTTTAGGACACCAGCATGGTTGACAAAGAAAAACTCCCTGAAATTACTCAACGTAAACAAGTGGCAAAAAGTAAATTATTCGCCATTGAACAAATAGACCTAACGTTTAGCAATGGTGTAAAGCGTGAATACGAGCGTATGCAAGGTTCAGGTCGTGGCGCCGTGTTAATTGTACCTATGTTAGACAGTGAAACCATGTTGTTAGTACGTGAATATTGCGCAGGTACGCATAGTTACGAACTTGGCTTTCCTAAAGGTTTAATCGATGAAGGTGAAAGCCCTGAATACGCGGCTAATCGAGAACTTAAGGAAGAGGTCGGTTACGGCGCAGAAACGTTAACTCATGTACATAGAGTAGCAACAGCACCCGCCTTTTTTGCCGCCTCTATGGAGATATTTCTTGCGCAAAATCTTTATGAAGAAAGGTTGCCAGGAGATGAACCCGAAGAATTAGACGTAGTGCCTTGGAAAATAGCTGATTATCAAGGGTTACTTGCACAACCAGACTTTAATGAGGCTAGAAGTATTGCCGCCTTAATGTTGGTGAAAGACAGGATACATGCTTCCACGACCCAACGTTCAAAAGAAAATTCGGTGAATGCCCATGAATAATGAAATCTTATTAGCCGCTGCGTTTGATAGTGCCAAAAAAGCGGGCATTGAAGTGGCAAAACACTATAAATCGGGTGACTACACTTCTGAAATAAAAGAAGACAACAGTCCGGTAACCAGTGCCGATATTGCCGCTAATGATGTGCTGATGCAAGAATTATCACGCTTAACCCCTGATATACCTATTATCTCTGAAGAGGTAGGAGCCGTATCACTTGTTGCTCGAAAAAATTGGTCTCGATATTGGTTACTTGATCCCATAGATGGCACCGGAGAGTTTATTCTTGGCAGCGGTGATTTTGCAGTCAATATCGCGTTAGTTGAAAATGGCTGGCCAAGTATAGGTGTTATTCATGCTCCTGATCATAAACTCACTTATTATGCTCAAAATAATTTGGGTGCCTTTAAAGAAAATGTTCATGGCAGTCAGCAAATTCACGTTGCTGAATATGACGGACAACGAGCCATTAGAGTCGCGGTTAGCCGCCGACAAGAACTAAGCTTAATGGGACAATATCTTAATACTGACGATTTTGCTTTTGAGTATGTTGCTTTAGGTAGTTGCTCATTGAAAAACTGTTTGATTGCCGAAGGAGGTGCTGATTGTTATTTACGTATCGGTCCTACTGGTGAATGGGATACTGGCGCAAGCCATTGTATTATTGAACAAGCAGGAGGCTCAATTATTGATAGCGAATTTTTGCCACTAAGCTACAATAAACGCGAAGGTTTGATGAACCCTGACTTCATGACATTAGGGACGAATAACATTCCCTGGCAGAAGCTTGTTAAGCCTCATAGAGCAAGACGCTCTTAATCACTTTTATTTTTTGTAAGGATATTTTATGCGTATTTTTTTAACGGTTATTACGGCCATTTCTTTGTTGTTTGTTTCGCCAGCGTTTAGTGCTTGGCAGCTTGATAGTAGCAAATCATCGCTAACATTTGTTTCTATTAAGAAAGGGTCTATCGCAGAAAATCACCGTTTTAAAACATTCTCAGCTGAACTCAACAAGAATGGCTTATTGAGTGTAGCTATTGATCTCAGTAGTGTTGATACAAAAATTCCGGTACGAGATGGTCGAATGACCGAATTTTTATTTGAAACTGCTCAATTTTCACAAGCTAACTTTAGTGCTCAAATAAATAATAGTGAAATAAACAACATTGCTATAGGTACGAGTAAACGTATATCGGTTAGTGGAAATATAGACTTACACGGGCAACAACAAGCATTGGTTATTAATGTGTTGGTCGCTAGGCTTGCAAAGGATCGTATGTTGGTAACGACTTTAGAACCGGCGATTATCAAGGCAGAAGATTTTGCTTTAGTGGCAGGCATTAATAAATTACAAGCACTCGCTAAATTACCGAGTATTGCTTACACAGTACCAGTAAGCTTTGTTTTAACCTTTCAAAAGTAAGCTGCTTTATTGGTTCTTATGTCTTTAAGGTTCAGCCTGTTGGTCTTGTTGAACCTTAATGCGTGTAGAGTTAAAGAAACATCCTATTCAACTTCTTCTTGTTCATTTTCTTGTTGCTGAAATTGCTCTAATGGCAAAATATTAACGGTATCATGAAGTTCAGAATAAACGAGCAATGCACTACCATTGGCAAGCTGTTGCTTTACTTGAGCAATTTTAACTGACAGCTGTACGTCTTGTTCTCCGTATTCGGTTCCTTCACGCAATACAAATTCTTTTATAATACTGCTCAGCGTATCCGGTTCTAAATCTGTGTGTGGAATTATCATAAATACTGCTCTAAAAAAGTGGGAACACGTTGTTCTAACCAAAAATTGGGTTTGAATGGATTTTTGCCATTGATAAAGCCAACATGCCCACCTTTCTTACTTATTTCAAAGCAAATATTCTTGGGGATGCTGGAAATATCTCGGGTGTTTTTGTCACATAAAAAAGGGTCGTCATTTGAATGAATGATTAAGCAGGGCTGCTTAATTTTGCTCAAAATAAAACGGCCACTTGCTTGATGATAGTAATCTTCAGCACTTTTAAAACCATTAATCGGGGCGGTAACTTGTTGGTCGAACTGCCAAATGGTTTTAATTTTTTCTAATTTTTCAGACATTTTTTCAGAAAATGCTGTTGAAAAAATATTACTAGAGATTTTTTCTTTAACGCTTTCCTTTAACATACCGACTAAGTATTTTTGATAAATACGAGAAAACCCTTGGTCAATACGTTTACTACAACTGGCTAAATGCAGAGGTGCACAAATAATAGTGGCAGACTGATAAGGGTTTTCCGGTTCCTTAGCTAAATAACGTGCCAACACATTGCCACCGAGAGAAAAACCAACAATGCTCATTGGTAGCTTTGGGTATTTTTGCTTGAGAAACTGGCTCAAAAAGCTGACATCATCCGTATCTCCACTATGATAAGAGCGAGCCATTCTATTTATTCGGCCACTACAACCACGAAAGTGCATGAGAACGCCAAGCCAATTTTTTTCTTTTATCGCCGCCAGCATACCTTTGGCGTAATGACTATTTACAGAGCCTTCTAGCCCATGTAATACCACCACTATCGGTCGAGTATCGCTTGGATTAGGTTTTTCTGTCCATGCTAAGTCGATAAAGTCACCGTCAGGTAATTCTAGTGTTTCATTATTGGTGGTTAATTTTTTCTTCGACCGTAACCATTTTGCAATAATAGTTTGGCAATGAGCGTTACGGAGCCACCAAGCAGGAGTGAATTGACTTTCAGTAAACATTTTTCGTAATAATAGTTAGAGTGATGTCTGATGAAGTGATTGTAAGTGAATTGTCGTAAAATTGATATTACCCACTAAAAAAAGCCTACAGAAGTAGACTTTTTTATAACTTTACTCTTGATGAACTTTATACAACTTGATTAATGAGTAGACCTTTTCTTGCTTCTTCATCCTTTTTATTAATTATGGCTGATTGCAGCAGTACATTGTTTTGTTCTTTATCTGAACTGGTTGACGCATAGTCAGTATCTTCAGTTCGAGAACGAGACTCACTGACATTAACTCGGGTCGTCTCATAAGTTGCCACTTGGCTATTTAGTGCATAACTTTGGGCGCCTAAAGAAGTGGCAGAATCATTAACACTTGCAAAAGCATCTTCGAGCGCTGCTTGTGTTGCCGCAGGATCGCTTGCATCTAAGCCTGGTATAAAATTTGGGTCGCCTAACACTTCACCGGCAATGACATTAATTTGTTCGGCCAGTTGATCTAGTTCACCTTGAATGGCGTTGGGATCACTTAGTGGATTACCTGATTGGATAGACAGTTCATTAGCGCGTTGAAGACTTTCATCGATAGCGCTTAATCCAGCCTCTTGAACGTTGTTAGTATTAACTTGATCCTGTGTGTTATAGCTTTCTTGCTGATTGCCGTTAATCTCTGCGGTTAAGCGACTTGAAATTTGCAAGCCAGCGGCATCGTCAGCTGCACTATTGATACGTTTACCTGATGCTAGCTTTTCATCTTTTTCTTCACGCTCGTTATTCTGGCGATCAATGTAATTGAGTGCAGAAGAGGGCTGATTAATAGATAAATTCATAAGCACACCTTGTTCTTTGTCGTTAAGCCAAACCGCTAATAATCAAAATTAGAGGATTAGATTAAGCAGAGCCGTAGTGTATTCATTATAGCAATAAAACTGTAAATCTGGTCGTATTTTATACAGCGAAGTTCATCGATAACGGGATTTATTTTACAAGTATGTCTAATTAGTTATTTTCATTAATATTTTTTAAAAAATAATAGACGTAAAAAGCACCAATACCGAGAAGAATAGCTAAGCCACCAAAAGAATAAATAACAATAGGATCATTTAATAGCATATCGAAAAATTTCATAACAGACTCCATAAAATAAAAGCGTTATAGCAAAATGGCTACAACCAAATGTTGTAGCCATTTTAAATGAATGATTATTTTTACATGCTGATGTAGATCAATAATTCAACGATTCAACCATAGGGTATGAGGGCTTTATTCGTTGTTATTTCTCTGCGCCTTTTAATTTTAATGCTTGCTGCTCAAGTATTTGCTGATAAATACGATTTGCTTTCGCTCTTGCTTCACTTATTTGCAAATTACTGAGTTTGTATTCATCCATATCGCGACTTTTTTTCGCGTCTTCGTAACCATTACTAGCGGCTAGAATATTCCATACGTAAGACGACTCTATACTTTTAGTGACACCTAGTCCTTCAAAATGCATAAGAGCTAAATTAAATTGGGCGAGGGCGTAGTTTTGTTTAGCGGCAGTTTCATACCAACGTGCTGCTTTTTTGTAATCTTTATGAGTGCCGCTGCCATTATAATACATTACACCAAGGTTAAATTGTGCGCTTACCAGGTCTCTTATTGCCGCTCTTTCCATTAAAGCAAACGCGGTTTTTAAGTCTTTATCAACAATATCACCCTCTGTGTACATTAATGACAAGCTAAAGAGCGCATCAGGGTAATTTTGTGATGAGGAAAGGGACAATAACTCAAAGGCTTTAGTCGGATCTTTTTTAATACCATAACCGTTTAAATAAATCAGTGCCATTTGGTATTGTGCCGGAGAATACTCTTGAGCAACTAGCGGTTGAAACTGTGCAATAGCGGCTTTAAATTTACCGCGATTTAGTTCATAAATACCTTGGTCAAGGTCGCCATGAAAGGCAAAGCTTGCAGCACTATTAAGCATAAATAGGCAAAATAGGGTGAATACTGATTTTTTCATAACGTTCTCACTATTTGAATGATATTATTGTTAAGTGTAGCAAGTAATCAAAAAATTAATATCGAAATTTATTACATTGCTACTTTCGACATTATTTCTTCAATTTGTTCTTCTAATTCAAGCCAGTACATTTCATTTTCTTCAATGTCAGCTTTGAGTTGTGCTTGTTGTTTAATAAGAGTGGCTAAACGAGCTTTATGTTCACTTTGATATATTTCACTTTCAGCAAGCACACTTTCAACATCAGTTAATTGTGTTTGCCATTGATGTACTTTTTTCTCGTATTTATCGGCTTCTTTGCGAAGAGGGGAGGCTTTCTTACGTAATTCAGCTTGCTCTTTTCGTAATTGTTTTTTATCAACCGTTTCGTTAAGCTTGACCGCTTTAGTGCTTTTTAATGTTTGTTTCTTATCTTCGTTTAACCATTGTTGATAATCGTCGATGTCCCCTGAAAATTCAGCAACATGACCATTTGCAACAAGAAAGAATTCATCAACACAAGATTCAAGTAAAAAACGATCATGGGCAATTAAGATAATCGCGCCTTCAAAATCTTGTAAAGCAAATACTAACGCTTGGCGCATTTCTAAATCAAGATGGTTAGTGGGCTCATCGAGTAATAGTAACTGCGGTTTTTCGTTGACAATTAAGGCTAAAACTAAGCGTGCCTTTTCACCACCTGACATTTGACTCACAGGTGATAAGGCTTGATCACCATTAAATCCAAAGCTACCAAGAAATGAACGTGCTTGTAATTCTGTCGTCTCGGGTTGTGCACGTACAATATGTTCAATGGCACTGCTTGTCATGTGTAATTGTTCAAGCTGATGCTGAGAAAAATAACCAACGGTTAAGTCTTGCGCACAATACCGCTCTCCATTAAGGAGAGAGATATCACCGGCCAGCGACTTTATTAGTGTTGATTTACCTGCGCCATTTCGTCCTAATAAACCAATGCGGCTTCCTGGTACAAGTGTTAAACCAACATTACGTAAAATAATGGTATCTTGATCGTAACCACAAGTACTTTCTTTCAAGGCTAATAGCGGGTAAGGCAAAGTTTCAGGTGTTTTAAAGCTAAAGGTAAATTGGCTGTCTACATGAGCGGGTGCTAAGTCGGGCAGTTTTTGTAAACGCTTCAAGCGACTTTGTGCCTGCTTAGCTTTACTTGCTTTTGCGCGAAAGCGATCGACAAATGAGGTTAAGTGGGCCACTTCTTTTTGTTGTTTCTGAAATTGAGCATCTTGTTGAGCCAAATGTTCAGCACGTTGACGTTCAAACGCAGAGTAGTTACCAGAATATAATTTTGCTTGTTGGTGTTCAATATGCAGAATTTGTCCGATGACATCATCAAGGAAATCACGATCATGAGAAATTAAGACTAATGTACCTGTGAAGCGTTTTAACCAACGTTGCAGCCAAATAACAGCATCCAAATCTAAATGGTTGGTAGGTTCATCGAGTAGTAACAAGTCAGCTCGACTGATCAAAGCCTGAGCAAGGTTAAGGCGCATTCGCCATCCCCCAGAAAAATCTTTTACGGCATTACCCAATTGGGCTTGTAGAAAGCCGAGACCATGCAAAAGTTCGCTAGCGCGAGCAGGTAAGCTATAACCGTTTATTGCATCAATATGGTTGATAATCAGCGCTTCTTGATTACCATCGTCATTTAAGCGTGCTTGTTCAAGTTTCCGCTCTAGCTGACGAAATTCTTTATCTCCGTCCATCACATAATCAAGAGCTGATTGGCCAAGTGCAGGTGTTTCTTGCTTTACTGTGGCGACATCCCAGCTTGATGGCATGTTCACATCACCGCTATCAGGCTGTAATTCACCTAATAATGCGGCAAATAAAGAAGATTTCCCACAACCATTTGCACCAACAAAGCCAACTTTGTGATTAGGATGAATTGTAAAGCTTGATGATTTTATGAGGTTTTTAGCGCCTCTATCTAAGCTTAAATCGGTAGCGATGATCATGGTATATATTTACTCTTTTAAGTGCAGGGCGCTATTGTCCATTTCCTATCACTAAGATTCAAGGTAAAATAACGCAACTGAGTTTTATTTAGAAAGAAATACGTGAAAAAACGATTTATTGCTGGCGCAGTTTGCCCAAAATGTAGTGCGATGGATACCATGGCATTAACCAAAGAAAATAATGTTGAAAATGTTAATTGTGTCAGTTGTGGATTTCAAATGTCACAACCTGAAGAACACGTTGTGAAAGAAGTTCGCCCAAAAGAGCAAGTGATTGGTATTTTCAAGCAAGAATAGTGAATACTGGTTTCTTGCTTGAAGTAAACTAAGAGCTTACTGACTCGTTAATAATGAGGAGGTGGCGGCTCAATATCTTGGGATTGACTTTGCTCCGCAGTATTATCTTTAATACGGCTAGCAATCAATTTTAGTTGAGACTTTAATGCTGAAATTTCTAATTGATGAACCGCTAGTTCATTATTTAGTTGTTCAATAATATCATCTTGAAAAGCATTGCGTGACTCTAACGCTTCAACACTATCGCGTAATTCAATAATATTTTTTGATGTTTCTGTTGTCATAAATATTGTTACCTAAATCTATTTTCTTTGCCAAAGCTCGGCGTAGCCTGAGGAGCTTTCGGTGATAATTTGGTTCTTGCCTCGAAAAGCGACACTATACACTACAGCACCTGCTGCACGAATGTTTTCTTTAGGGCTAACACGCCAGCTGTCGAGGCGCTCGCCTGTAGATATGCTCCAAATATTTACTTTACGCGTTGGGGCACCTGTTAATAGTTTAGTACCATCATCAGAAAACTGAACTGAGCTGAAAACCTCATGACGATTAAAATACTGTAGCTGGCTAATGCGCTCGCCGGTTTTTAAATCCCATATGTTAGACGACTTTTGACTATCGGCAGTAAAAGCAAAACGACCTTTGGCATCAAGGGCGACCATAGTTACCCTACTTGGATGATTAAAACGGTAAATAACCTGACCGCTTTGTGTGTCCCAAACATACGCGACGTAATCATTTCCGCCTGAAATAGCAATGCGACCATTGGGTAGCATATCAACGGCGTTGATTTTTTCTGTATGACCTAAAAATTCTAATCGACGGCCATTACTCATAGTTACATGGACAACTGTGCCATTACTTTTACCTAACAATAGATAGGCAGCATTATTTGCTACCGCGATGTCTCGGATATTTGAATCTCGAACTTTCCAATAACCTTCTGACTGCCCTGTTTCAATGTTCCATAAAGAAAATGCTGTGCGATTAGCGGTTAAGACATGACTATTATTGTCTGAAATATCAGCTAAGAGAACTAAGTTTTCACTACTGTTCTGCTGTTGTGACCAACTGTATTTCAATGCATTTTTATCTAAATCCCATAAACTTAAGCCATGGTGTATGGAGGAAACAACGCTGTATTTACCGTCATTAGAAATGTTAGCAGCATAAGCGCCTTCATTTGCATGTTGCCAGCGCTGGACTGGTTTATCTTCGGCCGGTTGGCAAGCTGTTAATAACAAAGAAAATATCGTTATAAAAAGCAATGTTAGTTTGTTATTACACTTGTTCACAATATTAATACTTTTTTCTTAGTTAATTTATCGTTAGTATAAGCCGCATTGTCAAACAATACACAATAATTAATCAATGGCTTAGGAGGAAGTTCTCCAACTGGGTACTAGGTTACGTTAACGGAGAAAAAAATGAAATTATTTAAGCCAACTATGTTAGCTATTGCACTTGTTTCAGTGCTTGGTTGTCAAGAAGAAGCTAAAAAAGTAGAAGCTGCACCTGTATTAGAAACTGAAATACAAAAGCAAGCTTATGGTTTAGGTGCTTCAATCGGCATGTACATGCAGAAGAACCTTGATCAGCATGATAAATTAGGTTTACCACTTGAACAAGCGTTAATTACACGTGGTTTTACTGATAGTCTTGCAGGTAAGTCATTAATTGAAAAAGAAGAAATTCAAGCATTATTAATGAACTTAGATAAAGCAATGAAAGCTAAACAACAAGAAGTAGCCAGTATTGAATCAGAAGCGGCTATTGCTGAAGGTATGAAATACTTAGAAGAAAATGCTAAGAAAGAAGGCGTGCAAGTTACTGAATCAGGTATTCAGTATGTTGTACTTAAGGAAGGAGAAGGTGAAAAACCTAGCGCAGCGGACACTGTAACTGTTCACTACACAGGTACTTACTTAAATGGTGAGAAGTTTGACAGTTCATACGATCGTAATGAACCGGCAGTATTTCCATTAAATGGTGTTATTAGCGGTTGGACCGAAGGCGTACAATTAATGTCGGTTGGAGCAAAATACTCTTTTACTATTCCATCAGATTTAGCTTACGGACCTAATGGGCGCCCTGGCTCTATTCCTGGCAACTCGGTACTGAAATTTGATATTGAATTATTAGCTATTAAAAAAGCAGCGGCCCCAGCAGCTGTTCCTGCGGAAGAAGCAACTCACTAATGAGTTAGCCGCTATCTTGGTAAATTAGAAAGTCAATTGCTTAAGCAATTGGCTTTTTTTTTTGTTCGAGTCGTAATCCCACAAGAACGGATTACTCAGTTAGTATTTGATAGATCTATATTCTTTATTAAATCACCGAGCTTAGCGTCTTATTTACGACAATACAGATAGATTAAGATAGGTTATGAAAGGAGCAGTGAATATGAATCCTTAATATCATATGTTTTAACCTATTGACCTAAAATAGTATGCAGTGAGATACGAAGATCAGGATAGATCGCACAATATAAATTTCTTTTACTGACAGGGTATTAGCAGTTTGTTCACTATTATTACTATTATAAGCTACTTTCTCCACTAAGCTTAAGTTAATCATATAGGATTAACGTAATGCTTTAAAAATGGAGAACACATAAAAGTAATATCCTTAGTACTTATTTTTAACTAAGTGAACGTAGGGGTTGCCATGTCTAAAAAAATCATACTATTATTAATTTCTCTCATGACTATTTCAGTCACTTTCTTTTGGTTTTATCAACCGAGTTCCTCATACGCCTTCCGGCAAGTAAAAGCTGTCGCTCCAACTCAAGATAACCTATTACTAGCCATTGATAAGCATATTCGTCACAGTAAACGACCAGAAGAAACTTTTTCTTTCCCGATTCTTTTAGGTGAACAGGGGCCAAGCAATAGTTTATATTCGGGGAGTAACCAATATCCCTTTTACTGCATGACGTTAAATTCAAATCTAGGACAACCTATCGTTGATAATCAACAAGGCTTCGGCGTGCCGGTTTATGAGTCAAATACCTTGAGAGAAAATATTATCGGCTATAGCCAAGATTGTGGTGTTAACTCTCGATTGAGTTATTACGTAATTGACGAAAGTGAAATTACTCAACTTAACCTCGAGGAGCCGCTAACAAACATTTCTGAAAATTCACATATATTCCGAGTAGAGCAAGGCAGTATAAACCGCTTTATTTACACATTAATTATGCCAATAAAAATGGCTGAATTAGGTAGTAGAACCGCTCAGTCGCAATGGAATAAAAGACTTATCTATCAATTCAATGGTGGCTCTGGAATTGGATACCGACAAGGAAGACAAGTTCCAAAGAAGATAATGACACGCCAAATAAAGCAGCTATTGGACGGTTATGCTGTTATTAGCTCAAGCGGGAATCGAACCAGCTATACCTATAATATGCTGCTTGCTGAAGATACGGCACGTAGAGTGAAAAAACAGTTTACTAGTTTGTACGGTAAGCCACTTTATACGGTTGGTATTGGCGGCTCGGGCGGAGGGTTAGCGCAGTATTTAATTGCCCAAAATAGTCAGGGTATTCTAGATGGCCTCATTCCGCTTTATTCCTATCCTGATATGGTTACTCAAACCACCTATGCCCTTGACTGTGACTTACTGAATAATTATTTTACTTTCCGATCAAAGGACAGAAGTACATGGAATGACTGGTCTAAACGCCAACCAATTGAAGGAATGAATGCGATGAATGATTTCCCACAAAAAGCAGCATTTTTGCAACCGGTAAATCAAATTATGGCGGGTTTTTTTCCATCATTACCCAAAGGTAATAGTGAGTGTATCAATGGCTACTTTGGTTTATCGAGCTTTATCAATAATCCACAGCAAGGCTTCATTCGTGATTTTTTTCATCCTGACGTAGTTAAAGAAACAAAATGGAGTTATTGGCAAGACTTAGCCTACTTGCTAGGGACCGATATGGATGGTTATGGGCTATCAACCTGGGATAATGAAGGAGTGCAATACGGTTTATTAGCGCTCAAAGACAAACTTATTTCACCTGATGAATTTATTGATATCAATAGAAAAACAGGTAGTTGGAAAGAGCAAAGTGAGATGGTGGCCGAGACCATTGTAACGCCATTTGGGCGGAAGAAGCCATTATGGTTATCATTGTGGGGGAACCAAAATATTACTGAAGTCAAAAACACTAACTCAATGGAAGGTGTTGCCGCTAGACATACGGGGTCTATAGCAGCAATGCATGCCGCTTATCGTTCTGGGCAGGTGTTTATAGGTAAAGTGAATGTCCCCATTATAGATGTTCGGCACTACTTAGACGATGATCTTGATATGCACCATATGTCTGCTTCCTTCTATAGCCGATTACGTATTGAAGAAGCTAATGGGCATGCTGACAATCATATAATATGGGTGTCACATAAAGACTTTAATCCGGTTCATGAAGCTTTTAAAATGATGGATGAATGGCTGCTTAACAAAAACAACACATCACTAGTTGATACTGCAAATGCGAAACCAAGTTCTTTAACTGATACTTGCTTTACCGCTGATGGAAGCATCATTGCTCAAGGGAAAGGTATATGGGACGGGCAATGGAATGGCAACTCCTCGAAAAATACAGGTATATGCTTAAAATCCTATCCTATGTTTAGTACCAGTCGAATACAATCTGGAGCAAGCTGGGCAGGAGATCTTTTTAAATGTGCATTAATCCCCGTCGAACAAGCAATTGAGAACGGAGTATATGGAGATATCGATATTGGTAAATATGCTGCTTCGCTTAATAGGATATTTCCAACAGGTGTTTGTGACTATAGCCAAGATGACCGTGGACGCCCTACAAATTTATAACGTGCTACCAATACATTAACTCACGAACATTTGTATGTAGACGTTAGTGTATTGAGTGATATTCACTAAAACTGTAAAGCAGCAAATCAATAAAATTAAATGTTTAGAGTGGATTTTACATATTCTGCTATCGCTAAACTAGATGTTAAGCCAGGGGAGTCAATACCAAATAAATTAACTAGTCCTTTAATATTATGTACGTTAGCGCCTTGAATAACGAAATCTTTGAAACTATCGTTTGGCCCTTCTAATTTTGGTCGAATACCTGAATAGGCTGGCTGTAAACGTTCGGCATCTATTGTTGGATAATATCGCTGTATAGCGTCGACAAACTTAGCTTTTAATTTTTCACAAACTTGATAATCAATCGTATCAATATACTGAGTATCTGGACCAAATTTTAGCTGCCCACCCATATCTAAAGATGCATGAATACCTAAACCATGTGCCTCGGGCACTGGGTATATTAGTTGCGTAAAAGGGCTTTTTCCTTGGTATGAAAAATAGTGACCACGGCAATAATTAAGTTTTGGAATGTGTGTCTTTGCTAATCCTCCAATATTACTGGCAATTTTTGTACTGTGCAATCCGCCACTATTTATTAAATAATCGCAGTTAATTTTCATCATCTCGCCTTGACTATTTACGGTTACGTTAAATCCGATATCATTAGATTGGGCTTCAACAAAAGCGGTTTGAGCGACAAATTGACCGTTATTTCCTTCGAATTCCGCTAATAAAGAATGCATGTAGCTATGCACGTCAATAATCCCTGTAGATGGTGAAAGTAGTGCTGCACTGGCATTAAGGTTAGGATTTGAACGTTTCAATTCAGATTCTGTTAACCAAGTAAGGTCATTAACACCATTTAATGCTGCTTGCTTAATTGTTTTCTCTAAGCAGCGCTCTTCAGCTTCACCGTGAGCCACAAGTAATTTACCTAAGCGCTGATGAGGGATTTTACGTGATTGGCAATACTGATAAAGTAACTCTTTTCCTGTAACACACAACTTAGCTTTTAAGCTGTTCTGAGGGTAGTAAATGCCTGCGTGAATCACTTCGCTGTTACGGCTACTCGTTTCTTCGCCAAAATTCAGGTTTTTATCTATCAGCAATACATGCTTTAGTGCACGGCTTAACGTAGCGGCAATCGCTAAACCAACAACACCAGCTCCAATAATTATAACGTCTACTTTTTCCATATTGTTCTTTTGTTATTAGTCATTATTCTATTGTGGAACTTTGTTGCATAATTAGCAAAAACAGAAATGAAATTTTGTTACTATAATTGTATAAGTAAAAAGAAAATTATTATATTTTTAGCCATAATTAGTTAACCCACTATCAGCTTAGGTATACCTTTGAGTAAAAAGATCTTGTCATCAGGAGAAGCCGCAACTCTACCCTTTAATAGTCTTTCTGAGGTATTAAGTAGTGTAAGCGCATTTATATATACTAAAGACTTACAAGGTCGTTATACCTATGCAAATAAAGCAGTACTTGATTTATTTGGCAAAAAGTTAGCAGAAGTTATTGGTTTCGATGACAGTCATTTTTTTGATTTAGCACAATCTAAACAACTCAGTGAAAATGATCACCAAGTCATGGTCAATAATATCTCCGTTGAAAGTGAAGAAACTAATTATTTAAAAGAAATTCAAGAAATACGAATTTATAAAACAGTTAAAAAACCATTACACGACGATTGTGGACATGTTATTGGTATGTGCGGTGTTTCAACGGATATAACAGAAGAGAAAAACTTGCATAAAAAGCTAAAATCCCAAAAGCAACTACTCGATGCCGTGCTTGATAATGTCGATGCTTATATTTATATGAAAGATAACGAACGTACTTTCAAGTATGTAAATAGTAAGGTCGCTGAGCTTTTTGGTGATACTGTAGCGAATATTATTGGTAAAAAAGATACCGAAGTATTACCTAAAGAAATAGCGGAGCACTTTAATCAATCGGATCAAAAAGTTTTTGATACTAATAAAAAGCAAATAATTGAAGAGTCATCAGAAGATGAAAATGGCAATCTAAATCATTATATCAGTACCAAAATACCCTATTATCAAGAGGGAGAGGCTCCTGCCCTCATTGGTTTCTCTACTAATGTCACTGAACTATATTTGTTAAAAGAAGAGTTTAAAAAACAAGCTAATACGGATCCTTTAACTGAATTATTTAATCGTCGTTATTTTACTGACCATGCCGAGCGTGAATTTCATCTTGCTAAAAGGCATTTACGTAATATGTCTTTAATTTCAATTGATATTGATCACTTTAAAAAAATTAATGACAAATACGGTCACCCGGTAGGAGACAGTGTTTTGATTGCCGTAGCAAAATGTATACTGCCGTGCGTTCGTCAAACAGATATATTAGCGAGAATAGGAGGAGAAGAATTCTCTGTGTTATTACCTGATACGTCATTACCGGCGGCAAAAATTGTAGGTGAAAAAATTAGGGATAGTCAAAGTAACTTATTAATAACGGGACAATGGCAAGGTGAAATAAAAATAACCGTTAGCCTTGGCATTAGTTGCCTTAAGATAGAAGATAAAAGTTTTGATGAACTTTTTTCTCGAGCAGATCAGGCGCTATACCAAGCTAAAGCATTAGGAAGGAATCAAGTAGTTTGGGTGAAGTAACAAACGTAAATTCATTAAGATAAAAATTGAATATGAATTTCTGTATCAAATAAGTTTTTAATTAATAGTGAAAACTCCTTAATAAACTCCTTTTGTTCGTTCGATGCTGCATTATTTACTACACCAGAGAGTATCTCTTCTAAATCATAAACAATAGCATCAACTTCTCGAATAACGGTATTACGCTGATTGAAAGACAATGCTTCATTCTGACTGCAAATCATGATGATTTGTTCACTCAACTCTTGCTCTATTACTGTCATAACACTATCTGTATTAACAGTCGACGACGATGAATTCTCAAACAGGCTTAAATGCTCGGTCAAATATTCAATTATATGAATGTAACCATCTGTATCAGTAACCATGAAATATAACCTTTAAAAATGAAAATATACCTTACCTTTAATATAGGAGATTAATCAAGGTAGGTTATTCCTATTTGATTGGAATTTATAAAAATATTAAAAAAAAATTAAATATGTCGTTTTTTTGCATGTTTATTTAGTTTATTTTTTTATTTTTGCAAATAAAACTATACATGTTGTCCAAAGTAAATAAAAAAAACCTTGTAAAACAGTCAGGTGTTGTTTTTAGTAAAAGTTCAAAATCATTTTTGTAATAAGGCTTGTAATATTTCTATATTCAGGCAGAATTGATGGATATTGTTACCTGTTGTTACGTGATGTAACAATTTGTTCCAATGTTAAAAGAATTTAAAAAAATAATAAATATTAAAAATTATAATTATAATTCCAGAGAGAAACACTAATATGAAAATTAATCTTACAAAAACATTTAAACGCTCAGTTACTGCCGCAGCAGTTGCTATGTCGTTAAGCGTTGCAATGCCAGCAATGGCTGATAACGTTAATGGAGCAATTAAAGGCTCTATAACAACTGAAGCTTCAAAATCATTAGCTGGAGCAAAAATCACAATAAGTAATCCATCTAAAGGTTATACTAAAACGTTAACTGCTGATGCTGAAGGTAACTTTAACCTTTCACAAGTACCAGTTGGTAAGTACGATGTTTCAGTATCACAAGCCGGTTTTGAACAAGCTAAAATTACTGGTGTTGTTATTGGTGTTGGTAAAACAGCATTTATGGACATCCCACTAATTGCTGGTGACGTTGAACGTATTTCTGTTGTGGGTTCTGCTATCAGTGTTGTTGACGTATCTGTTTCTGAATCATCATTTAACATTAGTGCTGACGATTTAGAATTATTACCTGTAGCACGCTCAGTAACTTCTGTTGCTTTACTTGCTCCTGGTGCTACTGAAGGCGATAGCCGCTTTGGTGATTTAGCTTCTTTTGGTGGTTCTTCTGTTGCGGAAAACTCATATTTCGTTAACGGTTTGAACATGACCAACTTCCGTAACGGTGTTGGTGGTGCAAGTGTTCCATTTACCGCTTATGAAAGTTTTCAAGTTAAAACCGGTGGCTATTCATCTGAATTTGGTCGTACTACTGGTGGTGTAATTTCATCTGTAACTAAGTCAGGATCAAATGAATTCCATTTTGGCCTTGAAACAGTTTATTCTCCAGACTCTTTAAGATCTGAAGGAAAAAGTACACTTTGGCTACAAAATGATAAATGTGGTGACGGTGGACATTGTATTGGTGACCTTTACACAAACAATGTAGATTCAGTAACTGATACTAGTGAAACTAATATATATGCTTCAGGCGCAATCATCGAAGATACTTTATTCTTCTATGGTATTTATACTATGCGTGATCGTGAATCTGAATATGCAGGCGCTTCTCAAACTCAGCTTACTACACAGAAAGATGATGACCCATACTGGCTTGCACGTATAGATTGGAATATCAGTGAAGATCACCAGTTAATGATCTGGGGTTTCAGTGATGACAGAACTTATTCAACTAGCTTCATGGATGGCGATGGTAAAGGTACCTATACTGAAGACGCAGGTGTTTCTTACCATAAACGTGGTGGTAGTAGCTATGCAGCTCGTTATACCGGTTACTTAACTGACGACTTAACAATGTCAGCTATGTACGGAATAGTTGAATTTTCAGATACAGATTACTCAGAATTTGATGATTGTCCAACTGGTTATGATGGCGATGCTAGTGCGAAAACTACTTGTTACCTTAACTTCAGAGTTGGTTCAAACAATGATGAACGTGAACAGTTTCGTGTAGATTTCGAGTGGTTGATTAATGATGATCACTCACTTAAATTTGGTTACGATTCTGAAACCAACACTGCTGAATCAGAAACGATAAACTCTGGTGGTATTTACTACTACTACAAAAGTTATGAAGAAGGTGCAAAACTTTCTAACGGTCACGTGATGACTGAAGATTCAAGAACTACGCGTATTAGAAATTACTCTAACGGTGGTTCATTTGAAGTTGAAAACTGGGCAATCTACATTGAAGACCAGTGGACAGTTACTGATGACATTACGCTTAACTTAGGTCTTCGTAATGATAGCTTTACTAACTACAATGCTGATGGTGATGAGTTTGTTGGTATTAGTAACCAAATTGCTCCACGTATAGGTGGTTCATGGGATATTAATGGCGATGGCGAAAGTAAATTATACTTTACAGCCGGTCGTTATTACTTGCCTGTAGCTGCTAACACAAATATTCGTTTAGCGGGTGCTGAAACTTATAACCATACTTGGTATAAATTTGCGGGCATGAAAGCAGATGGTACACCAGAAGCTCTTGGTGCTCAGTTAGGTGAGACACAAATTCTAAATGGCGGCGACGGCACAGCAAAAGATTCATCAACATTATCAGATAAAAATCTTGATCCAATGTTTAACGATGAACTTATTGTTGGTTACCAAGCAAGTATTAATGATGACTGGTCTTGGGGAGTTAAAGGTACTTTCCGTAAGTTAGGCAATCAAATTGATGATGGTTCATACATCTTCAGAGATGCTGAAGGTAAATATTTAGGTGAAAACTGGTTCTTGTTTAACCCAGGTAATGGCGCATCTTTCAACTTTGATCTAGACCATGACGGTGCTGTTGAAGCTTACAGCTTTACTGCTGAAGAATTAGGTTACCCTGAAGCTAAACGTCGTTACGTTTCTCTTGATTTTACTCTTGAAAAAACATGGGATAAAGTTTGGTCTGTAAAAGCTTTATATACATGGGCTCATAACTACGGTAACAGTGAAGGTTATGTTAAGTCGGATAACGCTCAAACAGATGCTGGTTTAACTACCGATTGGGATTACCCTTACTTAATGGATGGTGCAAACGGTGACTTACCTGGTGATCGTCGTCATAACATTAAGGTCTTTGGTGCTTACGCAATTACTGAAAACTTGATAATGGGTGTTAATCTTAATATCGCTTCTGGTCGTCCGTGGACTGCTTTAGGTCAAGGTTACACACCTGATCCTGATTTGTACGAATATGGTTCTACATACTGGGTTGGTGATAAGAAGTTCTCACGTGGCGCTATGGGAACAACTCCTTGGACAGTTAAAATGGATTTAAACCTTACGTATAACCTCCACTTTAATGACCAAAAAGTACGCCTTGCAGTTGATGTGTTCAATGTGTTTGATGCACAAAATCCAACACGCTATAATGAAGGTGCAGAAATTGCAGCCGGCGATGATAGCCCAACATTTGGATTACCAACTTCTTACCAGTCTCCACGTAGAATTCAGTTGACAGCTTCTTACGATTTCTAAAGTTATTTAAACTTAAGTAATCTAAGCTAAAAGAAGAATATAATGCCGTTCACAAATAGTGAACGGCATTTTTTTTATATATATTTTGTATCTCTATAAGATTAACTTTATGGATTATTAAGTGTATTTTGTAATGAGAAAATAGGTTGAAAATGAATAGCATTCATTGGCGCCTATTAACTAGTCAACGCCTTACTTTCAGTTTCCCTTCCCACAGTACATTTTTAAAGCTTTCATGTTCAACATAATCAAAGACTCATAAGGTTATAAATTTTTAATTAATTAAAGATAACGATTATTAAACGTTAATTAGGCACTTTAAAAGAAGTTATTGAAAATTTGTTGAAGATATTCTATGTCTAATTATTATCAAATGTAAAAGATTATGAAGGTTTTTTAAACATTATTAACTCTAGTAATGAGCGACAAATTATGTGCTTGTGTTGAGTAATACATAAATAAGACGTGTTTATAAGAAACGTTTATTTACATTTGATGGATCTTTTAATACAACTTTTTTTCATTTTAGCGTCACTATTAATAGGACAGCGCAATAAGTGTTGACATAAAACTAATCAGGAGAGTTAAAATGAATGTTAAAAAAATAGTAATCGGTACTGTAATGACTTTAGGTTTAATTACATCAGCGCAGGCAACTCAATTAATTTCTGCAGATGAAAGCACTGCGACAAACCTTTGTGTAACGGCAGCAGCAGGTAATAGAGCCATGATGTATAACACAATTAAATCATCAGGGTACTCATCAAAATTTATTGTTAATAATATCAAGTGTAATGGTGACAATCTATTGAGCTTTGTTGAACATAACGGCAAGAACTCAGCATCTATGCTGAAAATGTTGCATCGTTCAAACACTTCAGTTTCAATTACCGATTTAGCAAATAATACCCTTGAGGAAAAATAGATTTGCAGTGTAAAAATATACTACAAGGTGGTCATGAAAATGACTTTTAGCGAGCAGATGAAGTCATTTCTGCCCGCTGTAATCTTGCAAAATTTAATGCAGTTATGAATATTTAAGCTGCTACATTAGTACTTTCGAATATTTTATCTGCAGAAGCTGCAACAAATCCAGAATATAAGGTACCGCAATCTAACGGATAGCGTTTAGCAAATTCATAAAAACAACTAGGAATAGTGACCTTTCCATCGGAAAACTCAACAACGGCTTTATCAGCCATTGTCGAAGACTGTTCAAGTTTAACAATCTCGTTGCCCTTTATTTCACCACCAGTGGTGTTTAAAAGAAAACCACCGGCTTTAACTACTGCATTTACAGCATCGATAGAAGTAAAGTTCTCTAAGTGATTTATGCTTACGGTAAAGTGGTTAGCACGATAGCCCCATGCTGCAACCCAAGCCGCATATTCACTTTCAGCTAATAACGTTTTATAGTCAGCTTGGCTTACTTGCCAATGTGTACCTGAATATAAAAAACTCTGATCAGCAACAGCTTCTTCATCGATAGAATCAATCATTTTAGTTAGAATAGTCTGAACTTCTTCAGAGAATTCTTCGATGCGTAATTCGCTAATAAATACTTTTGGTAGGCTCGTATCTGAATGTTCAAAATGCTTTGCATTCAATTTTTTACTTGAGAAGTCATATTCTCCCGAATCTTTATAGCCCAATTTTACTAGATGCTCAGCTAAAGTTACTAAATTTACTTTCGGGTGATTAAAAGTACGATAAGCAACATGATCGTTGATTAAATCTGTACCCGCACCAAGTAGCTGGTGAATTTTATGTGCTGAAGGCGTAACTTCTACATAGTTTTGCCAAATATTTGCGAATAATTCTGTAACTTGTTGATGTTGATTTGAACGAATGTCAGTCATGTTGAGATCCTAAGTAAATTTAAATAATGCATAACTTATGAATAGCTAATAATGACGTTCATTTCTGGAGAAATTGTGAATGTGCAAGCATGTTAACTATTCAGAATAAATAGCTAGATTTGATTGATATTTTTAAAAAAGCTGGGACGTATCCCAGCTTTTTTTATTGGGTTATAAATGTTCATTTAATAGCGGTAGCTTAGATGCTAAGACCTGGGCTTAATGTTGCAGGTAAAGAAACTTTTTCTGCTTCAACAGAAGCTACAGGGTAAGCACAGTAATCAGCTGCGTAAAATGCACTGGCTCTATGGTTACCACTTGCGCCGATACCACCAAAAGGTGCTGCACTGCTTGCGCCAGTAATCGGCTTATTCCAATTAACTATGCCGGCACGAATACGACGGAAGAAGTGGTTGTATAAGTCTTCGCTGTCACTTAATAAGCCAGCAGATAAGCCAAACGAGGTGTTGTTTGCTTCATTGATTGCAGCGTCAAAATCACTGTAACGATAAACTTTTAATAATGGGCCAAAGTGTTCGTCATCAGGCATTGCTGAAATAGCGGTGACATCAAGAATTCCCGGAGATATAAACCCTGTGCCAGTTTCTAAGTGCTTCATTTCAACTAATGAAAGTGCGCCCAAATCAAGTAATTGCTGCTGTGCGGCAACTAAACTTAAAGCGGCTTTTTCTGAAATCATTGAACCGATAAATGGTTGTTCTTGATCATCGTAATAACCAATTTTAATGGCTTTAGTCGCTTCAATCAGTTTGGCGATAATCGCATCACCTTGTTCACCAGACTCTATAAATAAACGTCTAGAACAAGTACAACGTTGGCCTGTAGTGACAAAAGACGATTGAATAATATCATGCACAACAGCATTAACATCGCTAATGTTCTTAACGATTAATGGATTATTTCCACCCATTTCTAAGGCTAAAATTTTACCCGGTTGACCACCAAATTGCTCATGTAATAAATGACCAGTAGTAGAACTACCGGTAAAAAATAAACCATCAATTTGTGGATGAGAAGCAAGTGCTTTACCCGTTTCAACTTCACCCTGTACTAAATTGATAACACCATTAGGTAGGCCTGCTTGCAACCAAAGTTTTAATGTTTCTTCAGCGACTTTTGGCGTGAGTTCGCTTGGTTTGAATACAACAGTATTACCGGCAATTAATGCCGGAACAATGTGGCCATTAGGTAAGTGACCTGGGAAGTTGTATGGACCAAAAATAGCAACAACACCGTGTGGCTTATGACGAATAAAGGCTTTTGCGCCTGGCATTGGATTTTCAACAGTACCAGTACGTTCATTGTTTGCTTTAACAGAAATGGCAATCTTACCAACCATAGCACCGACTTCGGTACGAGTTTCCCAAAGTGGCTTTCCAGTTTCTTGAGCAATGGTAATTGCTAATGCTTCTTTATTTTCACCTAATAATACGGCGAATTTTTCTGTAATAGCAATACGTGCTTCAATGCTCATGTCAGCCCACGATTCAAATGCTTTACGGGCACTTTCGACTGCGGTGTTTACTTGCTCTTGTGAAGCAGATTTACCTTGCCAAATAACTTCGTTACGCGCTGGATTTACCGAGCTAACATCATGACCTAAACCTGCTTGCCATTGACCATTAATTAATTGTATTGCTTGTGACATTTTTCTGTCCTCATATTTTGGTGCGCTAAACATTTAATTAGTAAAATAAATGTTCGCTAATATTTTATTCGCTATGACTTAATAGACGAAGTATAGGTTTTTAAGTTGTTGATTTACGCATGGCTAGTTCTTTACTAATCGCACGAAATCACCTTCAGTAACCTGTAACGCTTCAGCAATGCTTGCAGAGATAACAACTTGCTCAGCGGTTGCTCTTAAAGAAACAGGAGCTTGTACTGCTCTAAAGCCTGCAACTTTCGTATTACAAATAATATAGTTATCGTTTGAGTCGATATCATCAATAATCACTTGGTACTTTCTGCTGTTACGAATTGTTTTTACTGTCGCCGTTTGTGATTCAACTGTAGGACCACCATCAAAAATATCAACATATCCTCGACGAGCAAAACCTTCGGCTTCAAGTAAGCGTAGCGCAGGTAGCGTTTTAGGGTGAACTTCATTAATAACTTTTTGTGCATCTTTACTGAGTAAGCTGACATAAATAGGATGTTTTGGCATCAATTCAGCGATAAAGACTTTTTTACCAATACCAGTGAGGTAATCAGCAGTAGGGAAGTCCATTGAAAAGAAATGCTCTTCTAACCAGTTCCAAAAAGGTGAACGACCTTCTTCATCAGAGATACCACGCATTTCAGCTATTACCGTTTCAGCAAAGCGCTCGTGATGCTCTGCCATAAATAAGAAACGACAACGTGATAAGAATCGACCATTATTATCTTTACGATGTTTTTCACCTAAAAATAACGTACAAATTTCTGATGCACCTGTGTAGTCGTTACACAAAGATAAAGTTTCTACCGTGTTATAAATATTTAATTCACGTGAATTATGAACGACTTTACCTAGGTGATAATGATAAAAAGCATCATCTAAACCAACCGCAGCTTCAATACCACTTGTTCCAACAACTTCACCAGTGTCAGTATCTTCCATGACAAACAAATAGCCTTCACTACCCGGTTGTGAAACGTCTTTATTAAAAGAATCTTCAGAATGAGAAATGCGCTTTGTTAATAAGCCTTCATTGACTGGAAGTGATGTAAAACCGTGTCCTGATTCTATGGCAATACGATATAAAGAGTCGTAATCACTTGTTTGAATAGGGCGTATAATAATCATAGGGAAATCTCAACATTTACAAAGAAAATGAAAAGATGGTTAATTTTAATAAAAAAATCGACCATCAAATCAGTAGCATACCGTTTATTAATTTAACTTAATGAAGGTTCTTATTTTGCTAGTTTAGCTACAGCTTTTTCAAAGCGCGCTAAGCCTTCATCGATATCCGCATTTGGGATAACTAATGAAGGAGCAAAACGAACGATGTTTGCACCGGCAACTAAGGTCATTACACCTTCTGCCATAGCGGCAATTAAAAAGTCTTTTGCTTTACCTTGGTAATTTTCATTTAATACCGCACCAATCAATAAGCCTTTACCACGAATTTCAGTAAATACATTGTATTTAGCGTTAATGCTATTTAAGCCGTCAATGTAACGTTGTGCTTTTTCAGTAACACCGTTTAATACTTCTGGTGTATTAACTGTATCAAATGCAGCTTCTGCAACAGCACAGGCAAGTGGATTACCACCATATGTACTGCCATGAGTACCAATTTTAAGGTGTTTAGCTAGTTCAGTTGTTGTGATCATCGCACCGATTGGGAAACCGCCACCTAATGCTTTTGCTGTGGTTAAAATGTCAGGAACAACATTTAAGCCCATATATGCGTATAAGTCGCCAGTACGGCCAACACCAGTTTGTACTTCATCAAAAATTAATAATGCTTTGTGCTCATCACAAAGGTCACGAACACCTTGGATGAAATCTTGAGTAGGAGAAACTAATCCGCCTTCACCTTGTAATGGTTCAATCATTACAGCACAAGTTTTGTCAGACATAATCGCTTTAAGCGCTTCAAGATCGTTGTAATCAACGTGATCAATATCGCCTGGCTTAGGACCAAAACCATCTGAATAAGCTTTTTGTCCACCTACAGTAACCGTGAAGAAAGTACGGCCGTGGAAACCTTGGTTAAAAGCGATGATTTGTGTTTTGTCGCTACCGTGAACGTCAAGTGCCCAGCGGCGTGCTAATTTAAGTGCAGCTTCATTTGATTCAGCACCAGAGTTTGCAAAGTAAACTTTATCAGCAAATGTGTTATCAACGATTTTTTTCGCTAAACGTAATGCCGGTTCGTTAGTCATTACATTTGATAAGTGCCAGATTTTATCCGCTTGATCTTTTAATGCGCCAACAAGAGCTGGGTGACAGTGACCTAAACAGTTAACTGCAATGCCGCCAGCAAAATCGATGTATTCACGGTCTTGTTGATCCCAAACTCGAGAACCTTCACCACGTACAGGGATAACTGCCGATGGTGCATAGTTAGGTACCATAACGTCATCAAATAATTCACGGCCTACAGGAAAATGGTTAGTCATTGTTTACTCCTCAAGTTATTGAACACTGCTTTAGTGTTTATTGGTTGTTATTGGCGAAAAAATCAGCGAATAAAAACCTTATAATAGATTAAATTTTAGCGAACAAAAAATGAATAGTGCTAAAAATTAGGCGCTAAGTATGACAGGAAAAACAGTCTTTGTCTTGTGTGATGTGACTGCAACCCTTATAAATCAAAGGATTGACAGGTTTTATTCAGTATAGCTGCATAACTATATGAAAGAATTTTAAAGTGATAATTGACGGGGTTGCTTGTTGAATCGCTTACTATGCACGTTATTAACGTTTGGTTGAACTTTCATAAATAATCATAAAATTATTTAAAATTTAATTTTATGTGATCTATGTCACTTTTCTTTAATAAACTGATTTCTTGCGGGGTAACACTTGCTGTTTTTAGCAGTAGTTTTGCTTCATCGCTGTTGATTAACTCTTCTTTAGCTAAATTTCTAAAGGCAACATAAGCTTTAGCTTTAGTAATGATTTGAGCTAATGAACACATTTTTTGGTGATCTTCAGTATAGGCAAGGTCAAATATTGCTTCGGTAACTCTTAAACGGTCAAAACGCATTAACTCGACCAAATCAGCTGATACAGAAGTGCTACGGCTTATTATTTGTTCTAAAAGCAATTCTGGAGAAGCATCAAAATTGACCAAGGTGTCGTGTAGTTTCTTATCTTTGTTATTGTATGCTTCTTTCAACTCTTCTTTATGTAACTCACTGTAGGTGGTTAAGAAACACCGTGAAACAGCAAGTAAACCTAAGTTACTAAACATGCCGGCAGCAAAAGCGGTAAATTCGTCCATGCCGGCCTTCTTCGCTAACACTGATGATGACATAGCGATAGCTAAACTGTCATTCCATAGCTTACGTTTCATTAAGGCATAAGGAGCTGTGCTGTTAGGTAGCCAATGCTTGAGCATAAATGTCGGCATGACTAATTTTAAATTATCCAGCCCAATGTAGCTTAATGCCAAACTGGCATCGGTTACTTGTACATCTGCACGCTTACGATATTGTGGCTTATTGACCAAATTGACTAATTCGGTTGCTAGCCAAGGTAATGACTTTGCTAAGGGAGTAATACGTTTAATTGATGCAGCACGAACCGATAATATTTCTAAAATGGTTGGTGCAGCGTCTTCAATCTTTAGTACCTTATTATAAAGGTTTTCTTTATTATCAAATGCTTTGTTAATTTCAGAAGTAACGTGAGTGAAGAACTTTGACATGACTTGATCAGTAAAATGATTTTCGCCATGTGCTTTAATAATTTTATTTTTTTTTGCTTCTTCTTCTACTGCTAATAATTCTCTACGGCGGTTTGTTTGTTCACTGTTTTGAAGGTGAGTAACGGCAACCTTGCCACTTTGTTGTTCAGCGAATTCTTTGCTGATCAATAAGCTTATAGCTCGTCTGTAGATAGGGGCAACTAAATCGTTGTTTTCAAAAATTAGCATGAGCGAGGGTAAGGTTTTCCAAAAGTAATAAAGTTAAGTGATGCTTATCGGCAGTAACCATGAAAGTATGAATGATAACAGGTGACATTACTCGTATTATTTTTTAATAACCCAGGTATTCACTTTCCTGAAAAGCATTCAATGAAGTTTTTTAATAGCACGTCACCTTGCTCTGTTAAAATAGATTCTGGATGAAACTGTACGCTGACAATGGGCAATGTCTTATGTGTAAGCGCCATAATTTCATCTTGAAGGCCATTTTCATCCTCACTCCATGCCGTTACTGTTAGGCAGTCAGGTAGCGTATTTTTGTTGACGATTAATGAATGATAACGCGTAACAGTTAAGGGGTTATTAAGTTGTTTAAATAAGCCGATTTCGTCATGGCTAATTTGACTGGTTTTTCCATGCATTACTTTACGCGCTTTTTCAACGGTTGCACCGTAATGTTGGGCAATACATTGATGACCTAGGCATACGCCTAATATCGGGATTTTACCGGCAAAATTTTCGATAATGGCTAATGACAAGCCAGCCTCATCGGGCGAACAGGGCCCTGGTGAAATAACAATATACTCGGGTGACATTTCAGCAATATCAGCTATCGTTATTTGATCATTACGTTCGACGGAGACTTTTTGCCCTAATGCACGAAAATAATGTACCAAATTAAAGGTAAAAGAGTCGTAATTGTCGATCATTAATAACAAAATGGTACCTTGAATTAGGGAGTTTTAAACGCGGCTATTCTAATCGTTGGTATATTACAATACACGGATTATTTTATTTTAATATTAGCAGCCAATTATTACATAGCATTTTTTAAGTAAAAAATAGGTCAAACTTTCGTTTGACCTATTTTATATCGTTAGATAATACGAGGGATGTAATTCGAAGGGTTAACCTTGAATTAGAATTTTGCTTCTAACCAAACCCAAACTTTGTCAGTATCAACTTTAGTATCGCCTGCATTGTATGCCGCATATTTGACACCAGCTTTAAATGTTTTGTTAATAGCTTTTGTATATACAGCATCAATCTCTGAACCTAAGTCATCAATATTATTTGAAGACTCATCAGCAGAGAAATCGTGAGCAACAATTTTCCATGAGCCGCCTGCTAACTTACCAGCTACAGAGATATATATATCCTGTAAACCTTGAGCTGGTGTGCCTAAAAATTGGTCAGACCAGCCATTGAATTTATGTAATGTCGCTAATGGAGTTGCAAAGCCATATTCGCCATTGTCAGAGCCTAATAGCTCGTAACCAGCTTTAACATTTATGCTTGCTAATGTAGTACCTGCTTCAAATGCCATATAAGTTGCTGATTTATCGGCGGTGTCATTATCTTGTTGAGCAAACTCTGCAGAATAAGTAACTTTATTACCGCCTAATTTAGTTGCACCAGCATAACGAATACCAAAAGTATTGATTTCTGCACCGCCAGTCTTATCTTCTTCTAATAAATAAGCGTAACCTGATAGTTTACCTGCAGATAACTTGTGTGAAATGTTTAATAAATGATCTTTTGCATCGACGTCTTTTTCATCAGAGAAAATACGGTTGCGTTTTGTTAAATAAGCATAAGATACTTTAGTTGCTTCACTTAATTGGTAACCCAAAGTTAATGCATCAAATGTTTGTCTATCTTGACGCCAGCCCACATGACCAACAAAACGATGATTATCCATAGTGATCACTTGACGACCAATTTTACCTGAAAACTTATCATCTTTATAAGCAATATAGCCTTGGTCAAGCTCTGTATGGTCTGGATCTGCAATTACTGAATACTCATTTCCATGGCCGATTGCATCTTTATAGTCATCAACAAGTGCAGAAGAATTTTCAACTTCAATAGCAGCAGAAAAACCATTAAACGTACCCGTTGTATAGTTTAAACGCGTACGTAAAGTTAGTGCATCAGCATCTTTTGCGGCGTTATCTTGTTCTACATTCTCATAACGCAAGTTAAAGTTTGCTGATAACTTTCCATCAGTTAGTGCTGAAGCTATGTCTGAATCGACTGCAAAAGCAAAGGGAGCAGAGATAATAGAGGTAGCAATTAAAGCGAGTGATAATTTTGTTTTAGTAAATTTCATCGTTTGTATCCTATGTATTTCATGAGTTATGCGGTTGGCACTTCTATTGTCTTAAACCGTTTATTGGGTTTAAGGCTGAGTGCTTCAGATTGTTATATAGTCTTCTTAAAAGAGTTTATTTACGTAAAATAATTTATGGACTGATTCTGTCACCATGGCGTTATGCAAAACTTGATTTACATCAAGTTGTTAATTTGTGTAACTAAACAGCTGATTTTTTGTTGATTCACATCAAAGTTTAGAGTGCTAACTCTATTTTGTAAAAGTATCGGAATTGAAGGTTTTAGAGGGGGAGTTCGAAATAACAAGTTTTTATAAATTTGCTCGTATTCTAAAATAATATCGATCATCATAGTATTTCGTTCATTACTGATAACTGAGTATAGATCATATTTTAAAGTAAATAGCGGAGGCCTATATACGTAAGGCTTTCGATAAAGATTTAATTTATTTTGTTAATCTTAGTGGGAGGGAATCTATGAGATAGTGTCCTAACACCTAAAGACAAAGCTTATAGATTGTCGCTTTGCCGTCGGCTTGAATGTAATTGTAGGTAAAGCGGCTAATTTGCATTAGCCTATTCAAACTACCTCTTAGCTAAAACGAGATCTGATTGCGGCACTGAACTACAAGCCAAAACAAAACCTTGTTCTTTTTCTTCATCACTTAACCCATCACTCGATAACTGTCTTACTTCACCACTTTTAAGTTTGATTTTACAACGCCCACACATGCCACCTCGACATGAATAAGGTAACAACATACCTGCCGCTTCCCCTTGCTCCAAAATTGTGTCTTTGGAGTTACCGATGAATTCTTTGTTCCAAGAATCAAAAGTTAAATTAACTTTTCTTTTTGGCTTTTTCTTTAGTTCTTTATTCGTCGTTACGATAAGGGAGATTTGTTTATTAACTGTCTTCTTTATTGATTTTGGGACAAATATCGGCGCAGATTGTTTTTTTAACACTATTATTTCATCGCCTTGCTTAATGCTGCCTTGATTAAGTGCAATTAAGTTTTGTCCAAACATGACATCTCCACTGGCAACTTGTCGGTAAGTTGTTAATGTTTTCAGTGGTTCTTGTTGAGGGTGTTTTCCTGCACTCGTTGGATTAACCGTGGTAAAAATACAGCGAGAACAAGGTTTAGATACTTCAAACTCAACTTCGCCGATACGAATATGTTGCCAAGTGTCTTCGGCAAAGGCATCACAACTATTTACCACAAGGTTAGGGCGAAATTGTGCCATGCTAATTTCTTGTGGTGATTGCCCTGACATTTTTTTATTTAAGTCATCTAGGGATGCCTGAGATATAAGTAATAATGGGTAACCATCAGCAAAGGCGATTTTTTTATGGCTATTGCTAACACAGCGTTGGGAATTTTCACCATAATAAAACAACTGACATGTTTTTTTTAAATATTGGCTAAACCATAAATCGTAAGTTTTGTTCCCGTACTGCGCCTGAATATCATCATTCCAAACGGTAATTTTTTGATACTCTCTTGATAATTCTCGATAGTTTATGACAAGCGCTGGCATATCTGGAGCCGTTAATATTAAGCCATGCTCAGTTAAGTTTACGCGAATAAGACAAAGCGTCGGCTCGGTACGGGCAGTAATAAACTGACCGTTGAGGTCTGACACGACAAAACGTCGGTCAAAGCTTAAACCTAGGTCATCAACCCAGCTATTTGATAATGAAATACCAGCAGTCGATTTTATTGGGTAAATATGGAGTGATTGTAAAATAGGAGATAGCACTTTATTTTCCTTATATTCCTGTATATACCCGTACCACCTTAAGATGCAGTTTCAGAGCTTAGCTCCCTACCGGCAAGCCGATAAAGGGTCATCTCCGGCGTTATTGATTCCGATAATAGAATAACTATTCTCTGCAATCAAGACCTTGTAGTTAACCCTTTCTCGACTTGCTGAAACCTGCATCTTAAAGTGGAGCGGGTATACATTTCAATAGTTACTAAATAAGCAGGGCATTGCAATGCCTTTTTTCATTCTGATGAGGTATATTACTGCCATTAACTTTATCTTATTTATATCATTACTTGTCGTGCTTAACACTTTAGCGGCAAAGTATTAAGCGGACATTACATGCATATTCATATATTAGGTATTTGTGGCACATTTATGGGCGGAATTGCCGCTATTGCCAAACAACTCGGTCACCGTGTTTCAGGTTGCGATGCCAATGTTTACCCGCCCATGAGCACACAGCTTGAACAGTTAGGTATTGAATTAAAACAAGGTTATTTAACTGAACATTTAAAAGATGAACCTGATTTAGTGATCGTTGGCAATGCCATGTCGCGCGGCAATGTTATGGTGGAATATGTACTTGACCGAAATATTGCTTATACCTCAGGTCCGCAATGGTTATTAGAAAATGTCTTAAAAGACCGTTGGGTCGTGGCTATTTCAGGCACGCATGGCAAAACTACAACCAGCTCTATGGTGGCGTGGATTCTAGAATATGCGCATATGAAACCCGGTTTTTTAATTGGTGGTGTACCACAAAACTTTGATTGTTCTGCTCGTTTAGGTGATGCGCCCTTTTTTGTTATTGAAGCAGATGAATACGATACTGCTTTTTTCGATAAACGCTCTAAGTTTGTGCATTATCGTCCGCGCACGTTAGTGATTAACAATATGGAATTTGACCATGCTGATATTTTTAACGACTTATCAGACATTCAACGCCAGTTTCATCACCTAATTCGTATGGTGCCTAGTAATGGTTTAGTGTTGTCGCCTAAAAATGAAACCGCTATTACTGAAACTTTAGCGCAAGGTTGTTGGACGCCCACTGAGTTTAGTGTCGACAATGAATGTAGGCAAGAAGGCTGGCATGCAGAAAAATTGACGGCTGACGGTAGCGAATTTATTGTGCGTTTTAAAGGTGAAAACCAAGGTACAGTGAAATGGAATTTAATTGGCGACTTTAATATCGACAATGGTTTAATGGCGATTGCGGCAGCTCGTCATGCCGGCGTACCGAGTGGCGTTGCCATTGACGCATTGGCGGAATTTATAAATACCAAGCGTCGTTTAGAGCTACGTGGCGAAGTTAACCAAGTACGTGTCTTTGACGACTTTGCTCATCATCCTACGGCTATTACTAAAACACTGGCCGGCGTGCGAGCGAATGTTGATACCGCGAGCGAAAAAGACAGTAAAAAACGTCGCGTTATTGCGGTTTTAGAACCGAGATCAAATACCATGAAATCTGGCGTTCACAAAGACACACTTGCTACTTCTTTAACGCAAGCCGATATTGTTTATTTATATCAAGGTGAACAAGTAAAGTGGTCAGTTGAAGCGCTTATACAAGATTGTCAGCAACCTTGTATTGTAGAAACTAATATTGATACTTTAGTAACAAATATTACTGAAAACGCTCAAGCAGGCGATACAATTGTTGTGATGAGTAATGGTGGCTTTGGTAATATTCATGACAAACTATTAGCGGAACTTACAAAGAGGAAAGTGTCATGAGCGAGTTTAAAGAAAAAATTACCGTGGCAATCACCGGAGCATCCGGCTCAGCTTATGCGTTACGATTAATTGAATGCTTAGTCGCAGCAAACTTTCAAATTTATGTGTTATGTTCAAGTGCCGCGCGTGTTGTTTTTGACACCGAAGTGGGCTTAAAGGTACCGGCATCACCGGATGCAGCTACTAAATTTTTTAGTGAAAAATTTCAAGCTAAAGCATCGCAAATTACCTTTTTTGGAAAAGAACAATGGTTTTCACCGGTTGCTTCAGGCTCTGCAGCACCGAAAAAAATGATTGTTTGCCCATGTTCAACAGGGACATTAGCCGCCATTAGTCAAGGCATGAGTGACAACTTAATTGAACGTGCGGCAGATGTGGTTATTAAAGAGCGAGGTCAGTTAATAATGGTCGTACGCGAAACGCCATTTTCTACTATTCATCTGCAAAATATGCTGACCCTTTCACAGATGGGCGTCACGGTAATGCCGGCAGCTCCAGGTTTTTACCATCAACCTAAATCAATTAATGACTTAATCGACTTTATGGTTGGCAGAATGTTAGACCATTTAGGTATCGAACAATCCATCATGCCACGTTGGGGTTATCAAATTTAGCCCTAACCTAGTGATGTTGTTTCGGTAATAGGTGTTTACTTTCAATTTTGCAGTTGGGATCTATTTCCTTGCGATGAATATCACAGGGTGCCTGTTGAGGATTGACGATCACCTTTTGCCTGCCATTACTCACCGACATTGAACTACATGAAAATGTGGCCATGGTAATTATAAATAATATTGTTTTTTTCAACATTTTATTAGTAATCCTGTATTTAATTAACAGTATTATAAGGGGATCCCCCTCTGCGTTATATTTAATATTAGTACTATTGTTTTGTTAAACATAAATAATGATAATCAAACTATAAAGCTATAAATGATCACAGTGAAGGAAAATCGTTTAAGTTAAGTAAGCATAATCGATATCACCTAACAATATTTTACTAATCAAGGAGATATTATAATTAAAATTTTTATAAAAATACTGACTTTCAGTTATCTTTTCGTCCTTTCTTTTAGCGCTTTATCTTCGTCAGATGAAAAAGTACTACCGGCTATTCTTGACTATTATCCTAATTGTAATTATCAGATAATCCAACACGATACTGTTACAGAACTTGTCGAGAATTTTGACTCAGATGAAACAATTATAACGCTATTACATCAGCTACAAAAAAAAGCAAATAGTGTTGGAGCAGATGGATTAATTCTCACTAAGAAAAAAACAGAAAACTTACCTACTTCAACTAACTCAGCACAAAAGATACAACAAATTAGTTTTTCTGCTGAGTTAATAAAGCAGTGCAAAGAAGAGGGAAGAGGAAATCAAACAAGGGTAAAAAATTCCGTTGTGAATATAACGGAGCGAAAAATTGCGGCATATAATCACAAAGGTAAAAGAGCTAAAGGTATTATGACCTTTGAAGGCTTTACCTCAAAACTAAGTTTCTCCCTATTCAAAAAACCTAAAGTCGGAAGACCAGAATTCTCTAATAGTGAAATATCATTGGCAAATGGAGTTTATGGCATAAAGTTAGGGGATAGTTTCCAGCAAATTATTAAAGCTTTTGGTGAGCCGAGTGTGCAACTAGCCTTATTAGAAAATGAGTTGATTATTGGTTATGGTCGACGTCATTGGTTTCACTTTCAATTAGGTGTATTAGTAAAAGTACAGAATAAGTTACCATTTTTATCACCTGATATTCTGAATGAAATTCCGTTACTAGGCTTTTTTGATGAGCATTCTTGGTTGATACAAAATAAAACAGGTCGAAAGTCTCTTTTGGTCGATGTGCATACTGAATTGGGGCTAGATACCCGTTTAAATAAGAAGAATCAAATAGTACTGAATAATAAAGAGAGCGCGTTAACGCTAAACTTTATTTACAGCATTAATTATATTACGAATGAAAAAATATATACCTTAGACACTTTCTCGATGCAAACCAATAACTACAAAGAGGGCCGCGTTTTGCCTTTTAATCATCAGGTAATTCAAAATAATGCAATCGAACAGGCATATTTAGCAATAGTATCAAATGAATATTTAAATTTGAAAGAACTTGAAGGACAACTTGGTGATCCTATAGGACGAATAGTATTATCTAAATACTCTGCTCTGAATATTTATAACCATCATTTGCTGTTACATATAAAAAACTCAGAGCTCGTCAAAATTCATTTGATCGAAGAAGGATTTACAAAAATCGCTATCAATAATTACTCGAAAAAACCTTGGTTTTTAGGAGACTTTATTCAAGGAAAATCATTTAATCAGCTTAAACCATATTTTCCAGATAATGTATTTGAAAGTGATGACGTTGTAGAGATAGAGACAGATAAATATATGCTACTTTTGCATTTTGATGAAGATAATCAGCAAAATTCATTATATGAAGCTGAAATTATTTTATATTAGGCTTGTTCGCAGCTACTCTCCGACATTGAAATACAGGAAAGTATCGCAAGGGTAATTATGAACAATATGAAGTGTTTAACATTCTATATGTAATTCGTTATTGAGTTCTTAGTATTATAAAGGAAATCTCCTTTGCGCTTTGTTGAAAATGGGATGAAAAAGACTTAGTCGAATTCATCCCTAATTTAGTCTATGAAAATCAAAGTACCTAGTATTACTTCAGCTAATATTAAATTATTTAATATTAGCTGAAGTAATGATACTGCCTATAATAAGTGAACCTCTTCAAATCTACGTGCCGCACCGTAAATTGATATGATAGCCCATATTATTTCCAAGCCAAAAACAGGCCAATTACCGTCATTCCATAGTTGCGGTAAGAGCGTAATCGCCGCAAAAGCATTCCAACATAAGTAAAATCTAGGCAGCATTTTTTCTTGGCTAAACAGTAAATAACAACCTGAAAAAATGAAAGCAGACGACCAACCAAGCAATACAAAATTAAGCTGGTTTTGTATTAGATATTGGCCCACAAAGGTCGCCAACAATACAAAGACCACGGCATAGAAAAAACGCTTATTAAACCGCAGTACATTTAAGTTCGCACCGACTAATAAAGCAATACTAATAATTGCCCAAAAAGTATTGATCACCACAGCTTGCCAAGAAGCACTGAAATAGGAACTAAAAATCAGACAAATTGCAGCAACTGCGTTACCTATATAATAGATATTCTTTTGCCAGTTTTTGTTAATCGAAATATAAGCATGATTAATTAAATAAAACAGTGTACCAAGCCAACCGATAAAAATAATCATGATTAGAGTAGTTCTATATGCATATTCCGGATGTAAAGCTCTTTGCCAACATGTGGGCCATTTAATAACACCACTTTACTTAAATCCATCATGTTTTTATAAATTCTATCGGTTGTCGACGGCTGAATAATCTTACGACTCCATTCTATAATCAACGCCTGAGAGCCTTGAGGAAGCGCGTAATATTCAATATTGTCACCATTTACTTTAGTTTGCCCAATGATCAATGGGTAACCTTCAGAAGTAATAAGTTTGGCTACATCAATTGGGTCAGGAGCGACAGTTGATGTCATTTGCAAGCTCGTCATACCCTCAGCTTTTAAATAGCTCAGTGTCTTATTCAACTTGTCGATGGCAGCTTTACCTTGCTCATTCTTCGATGCAATGACATGTAAACTCGACGTATCCATGACATTATTGATAGACACAATCAATTGTTTACGAAGTGGGAAAAGCGTAGTTAGCTTATGTTCCATCACGCCTTCAGTCATAGGTAAAATAGAAATGTCGTTATTAAATAAAGCGGTTAGTGCCTGTTTCTCAGTAGAGAAAGTGGTGGCCTGCTGTACGGACTCATCGATTGATGAACCATAACTGTAACCTGCAACTTTTCCGACGCGCTGTTTGTTTTTATAGGCATTAGTTGCTGCAACCGCGGTCAAGAATTGACGATTGTAGTAAACTTTACTAGTGACCGAGAAAACCGGATCAGAAAAAAGTACTTCATTTGCACGCTGTGGAGTTTTGAAATACGGATAGGAAAGTAGAGCCTTTTGTTTCTTAACTTGATAATAAGACAATTCATAAGGTAAATAATGCCACTGAGTCTTCATTTCTTCATAATCAAGCAATACCTCGATTAACTTTGCAGCTGTCCCTGGCTTTTCCTCTTGCACGTTAATATATGGCGGCCAAACATCCGTTAATATTGTGATGTCCTGTTGAGCATATACTTTAGTGGCGAGCAAAAAAATGAATAATAGTTTAAGAGAAAGTAATGTCTTTAAATGGAATAAACGAGTATTTTTAAATAATATTTTCACAGTATAATTACCTAGATTTAAGGATTTTATAGACAAAGACCAGTAATAACGTCAAGACAAACCCGGATCCAAACATAACATCAGCATCTATATCGGCTATAAATTGGAAAATAAATGAGCGACTGTCATCGTTAAAATCTAATGTTGGCCTCGACATCATTTCACGACTAAATTCAGTTAAGTAGAGCGATAATTCAAATACAGTAAAGAAACTCAAGGCAACTAATAATAAATCGGTTAATAGCGAACTACGTTCTCGCTTTATATTTTCAGTTTCTTCGATTTTACTGGAGCAAATTACAATCATTCGTGTGCCATTTTCTGTTATTTGTTCGTAATTCCAACAGTTTAAAATATCTTCAAGCAACTTACGCTTTGACTGTGTTAAGTATTTCAAATGCTCATGGTAATCCACTTGATGCAAACGCGAAGTCACACGGCTGCGACCAAGCTTTTGTTGAGCATCATTTTTTTTATTACCACTATATGCGGCATCAATCGCTTGCTTGAGCAATTTATTACATTTTTCCTGAGCAGCATAATAGTATTGTGCCAAAATCATACTTTCTAGCCTCTCATCATTTGCCTCATCGTAATCAACAATAATATAGTTGAGCCAAGTCATAGAGAAAGTTTTGACCTTAGCTAAGATATCTTCTGCATCAGTTGGTCGGTAAGTGTGCTTTAACCAGTCGGTGGTGAGTGACTTAATTAACGGCACCGATAATGTTTTAGAAGACGTTAATATTGCACGTGAAACCCATAAAATTTCAGCTTTGTTTTGCGCATGCTCATCAAAACGGAAGAAGTCCCCATGCTGTTTATTACTAACTTTCTTTAAAAACTCAAATAAAGAAGCATAACTGTCTTCAATCAATTTTGTTGCTGTGTTTTGGGCTGACTTTTCAAGCGCATTTGAATCACCCGTGTATTCAAAAGTATGGTCAATGACCGCAATGCCAATATTGTTTGGAAAAACATGAATTAAAAGCTCGGGTGCTAACTCTTTGTCTTGCCAAGTGAATAGCTTATGCTCCCAACTATCTTTTTCAATGGATTCATATTCCATTTTGTTTTTGGCTAATCGAGGCTGTATATTTGAGTTGAATTCAGTGTGTATTAATGACTGAAACTCTACGTATGAAGTAGAAGAGCGATCAACGCCGGTTTTTAATTCGAGGGGAACAAATATAGGGGAAATTGTGCGAATATTAACTTGTACTGGATCCATGTAGATTAATCCTAAATTTTTATAAGTAAAGCAACTATCGGCTCACTAAAAAGTGAGCTTATCATTAAACTATTGTTGAAACTATTTGATTTAAAAGAAAAGATTGGCTAAAAACTTTCGCTAAGGGGGAACTGAATACTCTTTTAACAGATAAGCCGTTGTATAAAGGGAAAAGGATGTGGAGTGGGATATTGCTATGACGTTTTGTAAGTGAAAATAAAGCAAATTTGTAAGTGAAGGCAAGCAGAAAGCGATTAACCTAGCTCATAGTTAATGTGTCTATAACCAAAAAGCCGCAATAAAGCGGCTTGAATTATGATGAAATGGTATTTATTTTTTTCTCATATCCAATATCGGCATATTACTACTACCAAGCATTGTCGCGGGTAGTTTTCCATCCCAATTTTGAGCTTCTGTTAGTTTAATGATTAACGGGTTATTACCCAGCGCTTTAGCTTTTGCGGTAATTGCTTCAGCTTCAGCTAGCCCTTTAATACGAATAGACTCAGCTTCAGCGATTGCGACTAATCTAATACCGTCAGCTTTAGCCTTTGCCGTGTTTACGTCACGTTGAGCTTCTAAGTTTTGACGAGCTAACTTGTGTTTCTCAGCATCAGCTAAATTCTTTTCTGTTTGCTTGGTTTCTATTGATGTTAAGTATTTAGCTGGCAGCTGGATGTTTTCAATTTGTATATTATCTACAGTTACAGGGAACTCTTTCATTTCTTCGATAAAATTCAATTCAATTGCCTGTATAGCACTTGCTCTGTCTTGAATTAATTTTTCAGCATCATAACGAGGAATAACGTCTTTTGTCGCTGATCTAAAACGAGGATCAAGAATTCTGTTCTCAAATTGTGTCAAGCCTCCATACTGACGAAAAAGCTCAAGCGCGGCTGTCTTGTCTACTGTCCAGTTAACAGAAACAACAATTGTTACCGGCATTTGCTCTTTAGTACTTGAAGCCATTTTTTCTTCGTTTTTTCGGGTTCTTACTTCGATTTCTTCTACGCTATCAATAAAAGGTACTTTAAAGTGTAAGCCAGGGTTAACTTGTTCTTTAGCTTCACTAAATCGCTTTACAATGCCGATATGCCCTTCGTTTACCGTATAGACAGAACTAAAAAATAGAATCACGGAAATCGCTACCGTTATTATTGTTTTTGTAGGGATATTTACTTTATTAATATTCACTTTTTAACCTCGGGTTTTTATATTTAGAATGTTGTTAAGTCAGTTATGATGGATTCAGGGGTTTCGTGCTTAGAGCTAATAAATGTTATTATTTTTTCTGATATTTTATGCTTTGTCAGCTTGTCTGCCGTATCTAGAAATGTCTTTTGACCAACTTCCTTACCCCTTTGTACAGCTAAGCGAAAGTTATTCCAAACTGCATAAGCACTATGTTCAGATTGATTTTGTTTGATAAACACTTGTTCTATTGCTTGATGTATTACCATGCCACAGGTGTAATAATATCCAAACTGTCCTATTTTAGCTGCATCGACTAAAGCAAACTCTTTTAAACCTTTAGCACAGCTATTTTTCATTCTTGTTATTTTCGCATCGACATAGTTTCGTGCTCGTGGATAAAGTGTGTTTAATACATCTGCGGCCAACATATCTGCATGGCCTTCGTGTATCCAGGATTGATTAGGATTGTCTGCTAATAAATTTATGTCTGCGCGTTGAAATAAATGGCCGGCTTCGTGGCCAAAGAACCATAAAGTATCGTGCAAGAATTTTTCATTTTGAACACTTGTATTTAAATCATCTTTATTCCAGTGCATAAATATTTGATTAGGTAAGGTCCCCCCTTGGGATGAATGACCTTTTACCATGGCATAAGACGCAAACAACATTGGCTTGGTGGCATTAGGTAACCTGCCCAATTTTTTCTCAAAATAAGCCATCATTTTTGGAATGTCTGCACTTAACGATGTTTGTATTTTTGCAGGTAAACCCATATCTATTACGGCAATAAATGCATCCGTTTCAATGGCTTTTTGTTTGCCTACATAGACATTGGTACCGTCATCACTATCAAGCCAATGTGCAGTTGATTTCAGTAACTTACCATTAATAATTACATGTTCATCATTGGGAATGTTTATGGTGAACTTCCAGCTATTAGTTTTATTTTCACATGAATCAACACAGGTGAATAACCGGCCACTATGAAACAACATACCACCGTCTGAAAAAGGCGAGAAAGGAGCGTAATCTTTTGATAAATGTTTATAGGTTGGCGTTAAGGTAAATGCGACTTTCTCAAAAGTGCTTCTATTTTTTTTAGCTATATACTCTTTTTCATTCTCATAATATATTTCAAATTCAGTAGACACCGGATGCCAACGCTCTATTCTCGATTTGTCTGGGTTACGAATAAATGCGAGTCTTTTTACCGGTTGGGCAATTTCATAATTAACTGTCCAGGTGCCCTTACTTGATTTGGTTATAAGGGTATCAACACCCATTTGTTGGTTAGCTAACGAGAACAATGGCACAAGTAAAAAAAGAGAAATAAAGTATTTCAAAAAAAGTCCTTTTAATAAAAATCGATAAGGCGTTTAATTTACACTATATAAAAATATTATGTCTGCTTTCGCTGATAAGTGAGCGTTAAAACAGCACATTTTAGGATTGATATAGCCTACGAGCTGTTTCGTAAATATAAAATTAATGTTAAGTTCTTATCATAATGTAGAAATATAACTGAAATGGATACCAGCGATGTTTAAACTTTTTTTTGTGGCGGCCGTTACGTTTAGTAACTTATGTATATCTGATATCTGTATGGCTAACCTTGTTATTGCAACAACGTATGATAAGCAAAAAACTATTGTTAGCAGTATATCAAAGCAGTTAATCGATAATTATGTATTTCCAGAAGTTGCTCATAAAGTCGCAAAGCAGCTTTTATTGAATATCAATAATGACGAATATCTAGGTTACGATGAAATGTTTGTTTTAGCAGATAGGTTAACAGATGATATTCAAGAGATTACTCAAGACAAGCACATAAGAGTAAAGCTTCGACAGCCAGGGCTTTCTATCATATCAAGTAACGATATTGCCAATGACTTTAAAAAGGTAGAAATTCTAGAAGGTAATGTTGGGCTCATTAAATTTGACAAGTTTTCATCAAGCCCAAAAACTAAAATTAAAATCGACAGCATTTTTGCACAGCTGAGCGAAGTCGATGCGCTTATTATTGATTTACGTAGCAATGGCGGCGGAAGTCCTGATTTAGTGCGTTATATCAGCAGTTATTTCTTTGATAAAAAAATACACTTAAACAGCCTTTATTGGCGAGCAACCAATAGTAATGAAGAGTTTTGGACGATTGATGATCTTCCAAGCCCAAAGAGGCCAGATCTCCCTATTTATATTCTAACCAGCAAAGAGACATTTTCAGCAGCTGAAGGATTTACTTATCATTTAAAAGTAAGAAATAGGGCAACTGTCGTTGGAGAAACAACTAAAGGTGGCGCGAACCCTGGCGGATCTTTTGACTTGCCTCATAAACTCTCAATTTTCATTCCTACAGGGAGAGCAATTAACCCGATAACGAAAACGAATTGGGAAGGTTCGGGCGTTATTCCAGACATACCGGTGAATTCAGTCTTCGCATTCGATGAAGCTTATGCCATGGCAAAATACTCGGCGATTAAATACAGAATAAGCCAAGGTACAGCAAAGCCAGAAGAAAAGTACAGTATAAAAAATTATAAAAAAAGCTACGGGAAGTGGACCTTGGCTAAAAATAATTGCCCATTAAAATACCGCTCGGCACAACCAGAATACAACGAGAAAATAAGAAAGTATCAATTTCCTTATCAAATTAAATACTATGGTAATGGTAGTGCCAATATACAATATCAGTTGGGTAATACTTCAGGAAAAATGAACCATACCTTGTACTTTAAAAGCAGGAAAGTAGTGAAATCGGGAATATCTATTGGTTTTAGCTCTTTTGATACCATCGACATATCAAAGTGTAAAATACTGAAAGATTAAAATGACGGCGAACAACTCAAAAGAGCATGTTTCAATGAGCTACTATTTAGCGAATATTTGACTACTTAAAGTGTAGTAAAGGGACTTTATATTACTAGGTGTAAATGATAATAACGAGTATCTATTCCCTCTTTATTATCATTTACCTATCTGCCGATGTCTTGTAAGGCAATGAATAACTTTGTTCACTTACAAGTATATAATTAATGAAAGACTTCATTACTAAAGCGCAGGTGTTTACTATTTCCCACCATAATTTCAAAATTATCATGATTAATACGTAATAATTTTCGGTGATCACCTGCTTCGATATATACATAATCTAATTCATCTAATAACTCATCGCATATCATGTGCATATTAAAAGCGTTACCTACCGGTGGAATAGCACCATTCTCACAGTCACTAAACATCTGGTAGACTTCTTTTTCTTTAAGCAATTGGTAGCTACCCATCAATTCATCATTAATTGCAGATAAGCTTATTTTATTTTTAGCCGGTAATACGGCCATCAGTTTTCTATCTTCATGATCTTTTAAAATAACAGCTTTTGCAATTTGGTTCAGTGGGATCTTCGCCATAATAGCGCTACCAATTGAGCTTGCGCTGTGACCATGTTCAATCACTTGAAAAGATATATTCTGTTCGGCTAAATAGGAGACAAGTCGGCAAGAAATAGTCATAGTAACCTCCACGTTATATTTGCTCCATCTAAAGTATAGACATGTAAATGTTCTTTAACCAGAGACTGAACAATTGAATAAGTAGGTAGTTAATAGTGAAAATAAGCAGGGAATAAAACTCTAAAACAATAAATTATGATAATCGTCACTAATGACACTTTGTTGACCTAATATTTTAGTACCATAACGACAGCTGTGGAGCAGTAATCGGTCATAAATTGCGAAAATAATCACCATGTTTACCAATCTCAAGGAGCATAAAGCAGACATAAGATCAGATAAAGCGGACTAAAAACTAGAAGGTGTGTCGTTTATTTCCTGCTGTTCAGTATATGTTCCAGCGAGCAACACGAGAGGTGTCCATTGGTTTATAATTTGGGTTTATAAAAACGTCTTTTCGGTTTAGGCTTCTAAGATGATGACCGATTCTCCAATAATAAAAAAGAGATATCAGTGTACATAAAAATACTTCAATAAGAGTTGTTTCAGATGAAACAGGAATTCCAAAATCATTCATCAAATAAACAAACAAAACTCCAGCTGGAAATAAAAAAGCTACAAATTTGATGGTAAGAAGCCAGCTAATTGATAAATACTTCCGTAAAAATTCAGCCCCTGTATCTCCACCATTTGCATGAAAGCAAAAAACTGTTCCCATTGTGACTATAGCAATATTGATGAAAACAAAGTAATAGTCTAGTGAATTGGTAGCCTCATAGGGTAAACAGCCTAAAGCTAATACCCCAACAGTCGCTACTAGGTATTTCAAGTCACTTATTTGATTTAAATTTCCATTAACTAGGTCATGCTTCAGTGATTCAATATCCCAAAGATACATATTTACTCCTTTGATATGGGTAACACAGTTAAATGAAAATATAACTTCATTTAAGACTTAATACGTCTTAAGAATAACCAGTGAGACATATTATGTCAATATTGTCGTTTGATAGTCGATGATTAAAAAATCGTGTTAAGTAATATAGCCAAAATTAACATTAGAAATTATTTATTGATATTTTTTGTACAAGTAAAGTAGATAAAGTCCATACATCGTTGGCAGTCTACTATTCTTTCTAAACAGCTAAAGTGCTTTAATCAGTATAATGTCCGTTTTGTCGGTTCAGAAGTCATAGGGGAGTTATTGATGCTAACGATCGTTTTAAGACTTGGAGCTGCCGTTAGTAAAGAAGGCGCTATAGTCAGCAATGCGAACATTGCTGTCTTTATAATAATGATTAGTACACTTATTTATAGAGCTCCAAGTACCTAGTAGTTCGCGATTAAGTTAATAGACAATAAATATCATTCTGATTATTTTAAATTTGATGGATATTTGTTCCCCTCAAAACGTTAATCATGAAAAAGTTACCATTACCCAAAAGGGTAATTCTCAAATTTTCACTGTTGACGTTTTGAATTTTTTGAAGAAAGTTCACAATTATGGGGACGGTTGTATAGAGTAAATCTGCATAACTCTTGCCGCGTGTAGCAGTATGATAATACCTTATAGCTGCTATAAGGTATTTTTTAACAAGCATAACTAAGGCCACATTCAAGTCATTAGCACTACTGACTAGAATTCGATTAGATTCTATATCGATAACAACGTACTAAGATACATGATACCTGTTACGAGTCTCGCGTTAAATTATTGTCCGAATAAAAACAGGCCAATTTATTCTTTATTCTTTCACTACGCCTAATAGATATTGAACATACTTTTCATTGTCAATAACCTAGAATTTATTCGATATTATTTTTTTTGTTTGGTAATAACTATTCACTCCTCAATGACTCGATTAAGTATTGCCGTTCTATTACCTTGACTTAATTTAACACTTGGTGCTGAATTTCCTTTTGCAAACTCGAGTGTTGAGCCATTTCCTTTCAGAAAATATAAGTCAGGGGTTTGCGCATGAAATACCAATGCGTCCTGCCCTTCGAGTTGTACTGTTATTTTTCCATCATTACTCAATTCAACTTTCAATAATCCTGGTCTGCCTTGGTAATGCCCAGTAATACGTTCTTTCTGGTCTTTGCTGACATTTTTTACCGTAGCAGATTCATTAGGTAATTTATCAGATGTAATTTGTGCAAACTCACTTTCATTATCTTCTTGTAAGCCTTTTATATTTCCATTCGAGTGGCGAATTACTTTTATCATATTGAGATCTTTTGGAAATAAAAAACGATCCTCCCCAATAGGAGTAAGTCGGATTGGCATGCCCTGATTAATTTTTACTGTAAGTCCACCATAGAGGAAGCGAAGTTCATATGTTTTTAGCTCATTAATTTTATATACCCCTTCGTAAGCTCGTAAAGACTTTTCATCAAGATCAACTTCAATAGATTCAGGAAAGGGGTTACCTAGAGCAAAGGCCGCAATACGTTTAGCTACTTCCGAATGCTTCATGCTCAATATTTTTGAATCCGCATTTTGGATGATTGCCACACCTATTTCTGATTCTGGTAAATAAAGTAAATAACTTGAAAAACCGTGAATACCGCCACCATGTGCGAGCATGGTTTCCCCACGTAATAATTTACGTCTGATACCAAAACCGTAGCCTTCTTTTATAGCTTTGCCTTGAGGGGTGATCATCGCCTCATAGGTATTTGATTCAAGGAGTTCACCTCTATGCAGCAAGCGATTCCATCGTACTAAATCTTCGACTGTAGATACCAAACCACCAGCAGCATGGGGTTGAGTCATACTTACAAACTCTGCTTTGGCAAGATTAACCCCTTCTTCAATGGGAACCGTTCCATAACCAGTAGCCATTTTCAATATTATCCTTCTGTCACCACCATATTCAGTGCTTTTTAATTTATTTGGAATAAGCAACGTTTGTTCTAAATAGTCATACCAAGGAACACCTGATATAAACTCTAATATCGCTCCCAGTAAAATATAACCCGAGTTATTATAAGAAAAGTCTGTTCCGGGAGGGAAGTCTGTTGGTAAATTTTTAAACATATTAATCAATTGTGCTGTTGTAACATCAAGACGAATTGGGCCAGACATAATGCCCTCTATACTTGTATGGCTTTTTATACCCGATGTATGATTAAGAAGTTGCAATATGGTGATATTTTTTCCATTTGGATAGTCTGGTAAAAATGTTGAAAGGGGGTCATTCAAATTAATCTTTCCATCGTCGACCAAAGATAGAATAGCGGTAGCGGTAAATTGCTTAGTGACCGATGCGATCCGAAAAACTTGATCGCCTGCAAGTGCTACATTTAATTCAACACTAGCATGACCACGAGCACCCCAATAAATTATTTCATCACCCTTTGAAACCACCACCACTGCACCGGGTAACTCATCCATATAAGCATGCGAAAGTAAGTTATCCCCATACTCTTTTAGGTTTTTTGGTACTTCTCGTTTGTTTGAACATGATGCCGATAACAGTGTCATTATAAGAATCATTAATAAAATATAGTTTTTTTGCATAATAAAGTCCTTTATTTATTGTTCATAAATCGTTTATGAAAGGGCGCAGTTGTTAATACCTTATTTTTTAATTAATAAAGCAGGTGTACTTGATTGAAATGATGGTACTTATACAGTGGACAATTCGATTATCAATTTGGGCATTGATCTATTTTTATTAGTTAAGAGCCATTAATTGTTGTCTCAATATTGATATAACCTTTATGTTGATCAATCTTTAAATATTCGTCGTGAATACTATCTAGAGGGAATTTATCGGAAATTTCTTTATATTTTTCGTATAGAATCTTGTCTTGCTCGACTCCATTTATGTAAAGAACAGAGTTTTCAACCTTTACTTCAAAAGGACTATTTATATCGAAATTTTGATCTTTGGTAAGTTCACTTTTTAAAAAAGCCTCCTCTTCTTCCATTTTTAAAAATAGTTTTTGTGATGCTATCTCATCAGTTAAATAGTGCTCATATTTATAGAATTCATCTCTATTTAATTTTTTGCCATTAAGGGTTACTGACACTAATTTACTTTTTGTAAATTGAACATCTACTTTTGTATCTGAAAATAAACCCGTACTTACGGCACGTTGGATTGTTACAGTCTCGGCATTTAATTTTTGTAAATCGGTCTTCAAACTCTCTGTTTTATTTTTTTCAATATTTGGATAAGGTTTTGCAAGCAATCCACTTGTCATAAAAAGAATGACACACATAAGACTGAAGATATTAGTCGATTTATAGGTTATTTTTTCTTCTTTATTAAACAACCTTTTGATTCGATACTTTAACGATTTTTTATTGCCCGTGATGGTGAGTGAAACGATATCTGAGTTGGAATTATTGGTCGAATCTTCCACTAATGCTAATGTTTTTGCGTAAGTTAGAGCGTCATTGGAAACCAAAATCACCATATCGTCACATGCTAATTCACGTTCTATTCTTGCCTGTTCGGATATCCAACGATATGCAGGATTGTAAAAAAATAGAATATCTAAAATGGTTTGAAAAATATTGATAAGGTAATCGTTGCGTTTAATATGTGATAACTCATGAAGCAAAATCATTTCAATATTTTCGACACTTAAATGAGTTAACGTAGATAGCGGTAGTAAGATTATCGGTTTAATAAAACCAACAACACAAGGAACATTGACTAAAGAAGATTCATATATGCCCACGACTTTTTTAAGGTTTAACTTCTTTGATAATTCCTCAACTTTACAATGCCATTTTCTATGAAGGGAAACTTTATGGATTTTTTTAATACGCTGACTTAACGTAATTTTCAATATAAATTTTGAGCTTAATATGATGACAAAAATTAGCCAAACACCTACGATAATGGGCATTTGTTCTGTAAAATAAAGGTCAGTTTCATAAATAACTGTGGTAAGAAAGTTTGCTTTCGTTTCCGTAAACGCTACTTCAAATAGTGGAATTACTTGAGTTTGAATATTTTGTTCAATAATTTTATTATCATTCAATATGCCAAATGTGATTACAGTACATAATAAAATACTCAACATTGAAAATAGTGTAATTAAGTGCTTTAGATCAGACCTTCTTTTCGGTATGAAATATATAATAAATGCGGCAATGACGGCAATGATAATGCTTTGCCATAAAGAATGTAAAAGCGTCCAGCCAATAGCTTGTAATAAATCTGAATTTTGTAAACTCATTATTTACGCTCATTTTCGTTAGCTTTATCCATTTTCTTTATGAATGAACGTATTTCATCCATATCTTTTTTATCTGTTTTTTCATCTCCAAAAAGTTGCATCATTAAATTCATTTTAGAACCTGCAAAATCATATTCTAGAATTTTATTTAAAATTGATTTTTGAGTCTTATTTTGATCAATCGCAGATGAATATACATGACTAACCCCCTCTTTTTCTCTGGTTAACATCCCTTTTTGATTCATTGTTTGCATCAACTTTAGGGTTGAGGTATAGCCGATATCATGTTTTTTATTTAATTCATCATTAAGCGTTCTGACTTTACTAGGGCCAAGATCCCATAGTATTCGGAGTACTCTCATTTCTGAATTTGTAATTTTATCATCCATCTTATGAATCTCTTTTTTTCTCTTACATTCAATCTACGTCTATAAACGTACGTTGTCAAGATGAGGCTGGTATTTATAAATAAGTTGAATAAAAGGTAAATATTAAATCTAGTATTATTTAGTAGATATTGAGTAGATCTAGGTGGATATATTGCCATTCGCTAACCACACCAATAAGCCAAATTGCGTTTTGGATATTTTCATAGTGATGCATCAGGGAGGAGGGGGAAAAGACATGAGAACTTATACATAACGCGACGACCAATTTTTACCAAGGGGAGCGGGATAGCGACCAGTACTATTTTTGAATGATTTGCTGATTATTGGTAATCTTTTCACTGTAATAATTAGCCTTATAAAAATAAGGAAACTATCTGCTGTCGTTACAACTTACTTCAATTGCTACATTTTGTTACAGATGATGGAACTTGTTACGTCTTTCAACTACGCCATTGCTTATAGTTTATTTCTTAAAACAACTAAAGGAATAAACATGCAACAATTCAATAACCTAAAATCGACTCTCTCTTGTACTGCAATTGCTCTATTGTTAACGGCTTGTGGTGGTAGTTCAAAGCCTAAAGGAGTTATGGTGGTTGAACCAATTCCTGTTGTAGCACTAGATTATCAACAGTTAATTGAAAGTAAAATTTCTGATGATGTTCCGGGCATTATTCTACTGGTAAATACACCCGAACGTCAGTTTATTGGTAGTGCAGGGGTTTCTGATCGCGACAAGCTAACGCCGATGCAAACTACCGATGTTTTTTCTATTCAGAGTGCGGGTAAAGTGATTACTGCGCTATTAGCGGCCCAATTGCACGATGAAGCTATATTGAATTTAGACGATACCCTAGATACTTGGTTGCCGCTAGAGTTGTTAGATCAAATTCAATACAGTGAGCAAATTACATTGCGACAATTACTTAATCATACCAGTGGTATTGTTGACTACAATAAAGACGAAATGCTTTTACAAGATGTACTGGCTAGCCCAGAAGTTCAACGAGGAAATGTTGATTTAGTACATTATGCACTTAATAAAACGGCAGAAGCGTTACCCGGTGCAGGTTTTCATTACTCTAGTACTAATTATGCTTTGGCAGGCATGATTTTAGATAGTGTATTAGGCTACCATAATGCGATAGAAATACGGGCTAGAATAATAGACCCTCTATCGTTAAGTTCCACGTTTTCATTAGGATATGAAAATAATATGAGTGAAATAATTCCGGGTTATAGATGGTATCAAGGTAAAAATGTTAATACTGCGCCAATTATATCCAATATCTTCTCTTCTGCGACACCGGTGGCGTCAACGGTAACTGATTTAGCTTTTTTTTATAAAAGCCTGATCACAGATACTGACTTTGTTAGTGATGATATTCGTGAGTTAATGTGGGGATCTGCTAGTTTAGTTCCCGTAAATACCAACAACGATGCTGGTTTGGGTATTCATAAAGAAAATGTTAATGGCACAATTTTGTATGGTCATAATGGCAGCGGAGAAGGCTACATAACTCAGAACATTTATATAGAAGAAACAGATACCAGCATAGTGTACTTTCTTAACTGTGGCCTTCGTGATGAGTGTGTTACTGCTTTTCATGCGATAGGAGATGCTATTCTAACCGAGCTTAAAATAAACTAGAGCCACATAAATTATTGTAAGTTAATTAACGGCGTTATTAACTTACAATAAACATTACGGGCTGAGCTTCAAAACAGCACACATACAGTTGGCTATTACTTCGCGGTTATATTTTATTTTTAGGGATGTAACCGTGTGTAGCTGTGTGTTAATACCTTATAACAGCTATAAGGTATTTGTGAAGACCCATTTTGGCTAAATATTAATTAGTTAACTAAAAGCTGCCACGAACACTTAAACTAACCTGCCTAGGTTTGCTTAATGTTATGTAATGAGTTTGTCGATCGGCAATATATTCCTTATCAAAAATGTTACGACCGATTAAATAAATACCGACAGTTTCCCACTCATAACCTAGCTGCGCATTAACTAAGGTACGATTGTCATTAGGTAAGTCGAAATTAGGGTGTGCTTTGTCTAGCCCTCTTGCATATGGGTTAACATCTCCAGCTGACTCACCAGCATAGTTAGCATTTATATCAGCAAAAAAACCGTTGTCAGCAACATAGGTGCCACCTACAGTGGCGGTCCACTCTGGAGAGTCTGCAAAACTACGCCCCGATAAGTCAATATTTTCTTCACCTGGAATTTCCAAGATATAGTCAGTAAATGCAGTCTTAGCCTGACCTAATGCTGAATAGAATTTAACTTGGTCGTTTAGCTGATAATTTATTTCTATTTCAAAACCTTTAACCGTTGATTTAGCTGCGTTATCAGTTTGGGTATCAAAAGTACTTTCAGATAGCTGCACAATTACTTGTTGATCTTTCCAGTCGAGATAAAAAACATTGGCATTAGCGATTAAAGCACCGTCTAACCAACTAGAACGCAAAGATAACTCATAGTTATCGGTATACTCAGCATCGTATTGGAATGTTGTTGCTCTCGCATCATTGGTACCAACACCACCTGAACGATAGCCTTTTTGGTAGGTGAAACTCGTGGTTAAGTCTTCATTCCAGTGGTAGCTAGCACCTATTTTTGGTAACAGGGTATTAAAGTCAGCATCAACAAGTGGCTTAGTTTTGCTAGCTTGCGCGACTGTGTTGTGAATAAATGAATTTAAGCCAGTAACTAATGGAATAATGCCCTGATAAGGAGTATCTTGATAACTAGTAGGGTCGGGCATTAACTGAGCGTTTAATAACGCGAGTTTGGTGTTGCCGGCATTTTGCTGTTTTTCATGATCCCAACGTAAACCAGCATAAATATCCCACTGCTCATTTATCTGATAAACAAAGTCAGTAAAAATGGCATAACTTGTTACTTCACTTTCTGTGGTTGAAGTATTTAAGTAAGTCACGGGATCAAAAGCACTGTATTGAGCAATAACTAAATCAGCTGTACCAACATCTAGACCATAGCTGTTTTGCAAGAATTGGCTATTTAAACCAATAGTGGCCAAACTAGTATAAGAGGTGCCTGAGAGGTCGGTATTTATTTTTTCATTAGAGTAATAACCACCGATAATGCCTTGAAAACTATCATAATCAAAATTAAAGCGTAACTCTTGGCTTAGATTATCAACTTCTACACCATAAAGCCGAGTGCCTTTATCTTCTGGACCATTATCGCCATCCCAATCATAACCTGAATTGACATCAGAATAGGCGGTAACTGCGGTTACACTCCACTCATCGTTAATTAGGTAGTCAGCTGCTAATGTTATGAGGTCAGCATCATAAAACTGTTCTTGTTTATCATTGTTATCGGTATAACGTTGCTTATATGGACTGCCAGACACGGGTTCATAAATACCATTTGTGCCACGGGTATTCTTGGCATGTGTGTAACTTAATTGTACTTCAAGATCCGGGATAGCATCAGGAGTAAGTAATACCTTTAGTCTGTATAAGTCATTTTCATCAAAGTCACTTGACTCGTTGCGAGTAATATTGGTATTAAAACCGTCTATTTCTTTATGTTCACCACTAAAACGAAAAGCCAGTTGGTCTTCAATAATACCACCACCGAATGCGATAGCAGCTTCTTTCTCACCATATTCCCCGCCTTGTAAGCGATAAACACCTTGCCATTCATCAGTTGGTTTTTGTGTATTTAAAATGATAGCACCGGCAAGTGCATTGCGGCCTTGTAGTGTTGATTGTGGGCCACGTAAAATTTCTACTTGTTGAGCATCCCACGTTGAAAAACCACCACCGCTAATCATTTGCTGAGGTAATGCTGCGCCATCAACGTAAACACTGGCTAAATAACTATTACCACCACCGGACACGTTCGCACCATTTATTCCGCGAATACTAAAACCATTGGACGGTGTTGCATAAGTATTAGCAGTAAAGATTAGTGCATCGGAAAAGTTTTTTATATTTTGCTGTTCAAATTGTTTAGTGGTAATAACAGCAACACTGGTGGTGGTTTCTTGTAGAGTTCGGGAAATTTTTTGTCCAGTGACAACAATTCTTTCAATCTGCTGTTCTTCAGCAGCCTTTTCTTGAATGCCAGTATTAGCACTGACAGTTGTAGAGAGTAATACACCAGCGCTTATTGCACTAGCGACGAGAGATAATTTCATTAACGACACCTTTATGATAATAGTGCGAATAGGAATGATAGTTATTCGTATTCATCTGGTCGGATGTTAGCAGTAAGTGTTGGAATTTGAAATAACTTTGTGAATATATGTAATTAGAATTGCTATTAATTAATGGATTAATATGAGACTAGGAATAGATGCTGATATTTATCAACTTTGAAGTAACACACAAAGTAAGCTCAGGAACTTTTGTATCATGATATTTATCACGAACTGTTATCCGAGGAATTAATTTAATTAAGCTAGCAAAGGTTAAGTTGAATATATTGTTAATAAATCCAACTTTTATCTGGGGATACTTTTTGGGGGGCTTTAGGCATATCACTATTAATTTTCAGTAAAGTGATAATTAAAGATTCTTGCGCTTCAGCCCATATCCATTAAGGTCAATTATCCTTAATAGATTTCTTTAGGCAATAAAAAAGCCTTACAAAGTGTAAGTCCTTAGTGCTTTGTAGTTTGTTGTTTTTATTTGTGTTTGTGCTTACCTCTTGTTTTGGGGAGTTCGTGGGGATATGTTTTTGTGTGCTTATTATTCTTCATGTCTATATTCAGAATTTGAATTCAAGCTACTTTTCTGACATTAGTAAGTAAGAGACAATCATCCATTGTCTCTTATTATGTGACTCTAATCATCAACATCCCAGTAATCATAATCAAGCTTTGGAATAGGAATTGAAATATGTTTTGTCTTAATTCCTAGTGCTTTATTCAAGCACCTAAAAGCGTCGTCTATACCTTTCATTGAGGTTAAATTGTTTTGTACAATGCTTGCTAAATCTTTAGATTGCTCAATGCTTCTTATTTCATGTTTAGCATGACAGGTGTGCTCTTTAGTTAAATCATAATAATTACGATGCTCGTCGGTTACATCTTCCCAGTCTTTTGTATTTAAAAGTTTTTGAAAATCAGAAGGCATAACATTAAACGGTTTTCTATTCACATTGACATTTAAACTATCAAGGAACATTGAAATATAATTTGAACATACAGCTGCTTTCTTTATTTTTCTATTCTTCAATAATGAGAGCAGCTTATAAGGTTTTCCAATATGAAAAAGAGCTTTCTTATAAACGTTAGGTAAATCATTTTTTGCTTCCCAAGCAACCTTTTTGTTTCTAATGGCGATCCACTTATTTCCGTAATTATTTAAAAGTTCATTTGCTTCAATTGGGTGTACTCCATTATCAGGCATAGCATGCATAATCACATTATTACCAAGACATAATGCAACATGAGTATATTTAGAGCGTGATAATCTTAAAGCAAACTGCGAACCTCTGTTAAGTTTTGAGGTTATGCCTATTCCATTTAATAATAGAATGTCACCACACAAAATTTGAGGAATACCCTTACTCATATTATTTCCGTTTGAAGTTATTTTAGGTGTTTATATTATTAGCTAGATTTTTTGCTTGGGCTGTAATAGCAACAATAGCAGGATTGAAACTACTTAGTATTGCACCATACTCATCCATATGTTCGGACTTGGGTGTAACATTTATTTCACCTAAGCTCATTCTTTCTTGAATATCTATTAACCCTGATGCTAGCCATTTCCTATATTCTACAACTGCTTTCCTATATTGGTTATGAGCATCTGCTAATTCGGGTAAATACAATGTTTGTAGTAGGTCAGCTTTATTATAGGCTTGTTCATCAAATAGGTTTTTCTGTTTGAATAATCTATTTTCCATCTCTGAATGAAATGCATCCCTTGATATAAGAATAAAAGAAAAGTATTCCTCGAGTTTTTCTCTTTTTAACATCTCACGATCTTTTTCTCGCCATACATTCAATTCAATATCTTTCTTAATTTTTTCAGCTGTTTTAGTGGTTTCAGAAACTTGTTTTTTAATTGTATCAAGGCTCGTTTCAATAGCTTTGTACTTACCTTTTTCAGATCCAAAGCCTTTTATAAAACCACCGAACCATGCACCTAACAAACTAACGAGAAATAGTAATAAGTAGAAATACCAATCGTTTAAAATGGATTCATTGATTATTGCTTCAACAATATTTTTAATTTGTTCGTCTTTCATAGTCACCTAATGTACATATAGAATTGACACTTAACGCCACGTAAATCGGCAAATAATAGCTGACTTAAAGGTGTGTGGCACGAACAACAGCCAGCTGTTAATTATCCGTTTTGACGCCTTGTATGAATATTCTACAATTGTTGTTTTTCTTTAATTGCAGCTAATAAAGGAGCTTTAACTCTAAGCTCTAAACGCGAAAGTAAACCATACATAAGATCATTAGTTGTTTGGTTGTCGAAAAAATATGATTCAAACAAAATTAGATTATCAAACTTCTTAACAATTTCTTCTCCAATACTCATTTCATTTAATACTTTTTTGGTGAAAAAATACTCTTGCAGACATTGAGGTTGAGATTGTACAGAGTGATCTAAGCGAGAGTTAAAGAATGAATAGTTTCTAAAATCCTTGTCTAGGTTGAGGTTTTCAAAAAGCCCATCAACAGTGAAACGACATAATACTTTGGATAGATGATTATAATGCATATCTTGCCAGGTCATTCTAACCATTGCTTTATGAATATCATCTGTTAGTGCTCCGTAGAGAGCCATAAAGTCAGTTCCTAAGTTTGACATTAAACTGATAAAATCATTGATATCTTCAATTGTGTACTGAGAATTTTCTTTTGCTTTATCCGCAGTAATAGCCATCCGGTTAGCTAATACTTTAGCCTCAGTAGAAATAATATTTTGGCGTTCCTTTTCACCGTTTTTTCTGTACTGGTATACAGCAAAAATAAAAGCAAATGCCGTTGCTATTTGTGCCAAAGAATTAAGAACATCAATTCCTTTTATATTATCTCCTGTGATTGAAGCAATTGTCGTTAAAGCAAGTGAAAATAAAATAATAAAAATAAGAGCAATATACCCGTATGCAAAACAATCAAATACGACCTCATACCTTTTTTTCTTATTCTTTCCAATTTTTTCGAATAACACTCGTAAACCTTTTTATATTTTTAACACCCTGTTAGGGCATATTAGTGATAATTTGTCATAAAATAACAGCGCGTTATAGTTCTACTTGTTACTGTTAACCTTTATTTGGAACACATCTGTAGCAACAAAACATTATTGCAGGTACCTGAGAATAATACAGCTGAGACACTTTTATTAAAGAAAGAATCCATTTATATGCTCGATATCATGACCAAAACAAGTAAAAGTCTATTTAATCCTTACAACATTTATAAAGATCATATTAATATAAAAATATTGAGTTCGGTGCTTTTTCACCAAACAGTTTTTTCTCTCTATGTTTGTTCCAGCTTTCGAGTCGGTGACTAATTTTATCCTTGTAAGATCTCGAGTATTGGGTCATTGGAAGCTTGTTTGAATAATACTCACCGTTCCAGACATCAAATCTATGATCAACTACTTTCAAAAAAAGTTGGCAATAGCACCAGAACTTTTCAACATCATTAGTTGAATTCATTAAATCGTACCAATGTCTTGACCATTCGTTCCGGAGATAAGCATAATTTGCTGCTTGATATGCAGCTCCAAATAAACCTTTAGATTTAGAATAAGTTTTAAGTATATCGCTATTAAATTTTGATTTGTCTGAAAAACCAGCAACCATTATCCCTCTGGCAACTTCACTTGGCTCTTCTTTACTCAATTTTTCATTTATATATAGTTTTAATGTTTCGTGCCTATTATTAATTAAGGCGGCTACTACTTCTAATGCTAAACCTTTATCAGTTTTGGCTGCATCTAAACGTTGAAATTGTATTTCTTTAAAAGCATCATTTTCACAACTCCAAATGATAATAGAATCAAACCCAATTTTAGCTTCACCGGATACCAAGTGAACCCAAGGTTTACTATCTTTAATTTTATTGAACAAAGTCAATGCTTTAGTTGGGGAATTTATCCGGAATGCAAAAGCAAACTTTAATATAAAATTATACATAGCAGGTACTTTCATTTTGTTCATGTTTTCTAATATCGAATACCATTTATCTTTGAATACAGGCACTGTATTTATTATTATTTCTAATTCTAAATGATGTAAGTTATCCAAAATTATTAGTGCATTTTCTCGAGTTAAGTCTCCCCTAAACTTATTAAAAGACTGATGTGCTTGTTCTTGTTTACGTTTAAATGCTCCATCATCAGTTACAGACTTCATTCTTTCTACAGGATCATTAGATTCAGGTGTTAAATTATTTATTTTAAACATGTTGGGTTTATTTGATTTTAGATTATCAATTGAAAGTTCCATATCAATTTGTTCAGGTTCAATATCTAAGTTTGTAACGCGAAGTAATGAAATATCAATAAGATTCGCTATTTGATTTATTGTCGACGAGTCAAATAGAGTGGCAGCTTTACCATACACAGCTGGCGTTATACGGTTAAGAGCATCATCGGCATTTATAAATCCATATTTAAGTGCTTGAAGGATTGCTAACGATCCATACCAAGCTTCATGACTATTCTCATTAGTTATTTTGTTTGCATTAAAGCCACTTTCAGAAATTTCTTTAATTAACTTTCGGTCTTCAGTTTCAAGAGCGACCGCAAATGATTCTTGCCTAACTCTTTTAAATTTTGACGATAATCCTTTTAATATGGAGTCTCGGATGTTTGATGATAAGAGTTTTAATGTATTTCTAGCAAAAATGGTAGAGAGTAAAAGTTTATGCTCATTGTTTTCTTCAACCGCGACTTTTAAATATTCAGCTAACTCTTTATCTTTTAATGGTTTCAATAAACCTAACAAATTCAGTAAAACGTTTTCATCCATTTTGTCTGATAAAAAAATCTTAGCTTGTTCATTTGCATCAATAATTGGGAAAATTAATAATAATATATATTGTGGGATTATATAACTATCTGCTGGTTTTGAAGGCTCAATGCTAGCTTTAATAGAATTCCATTTCGAAATGAAACTATGCGCTTGAGACAAACTTATTAAAGAACTATGCCGTAATAACGAGAATAAACCTTGCCCTAATTCAGTTTCATTTCTAGTTATAATGTTGTCAATCAACTCCCTATGTTTACCTATAGCAACTTCAGGAAAGAACCTTGCCATTCCATAACTAGCTTTTTCAAGAAATTGAAAGTCTGCAGTGCTCCATGATGTCAGTACTAATTTTCTAACATCGATATTTTTATATCTTTCTTTAGTTTTTGCAATATTTGAAGGTTTAGTTGTTGATGGATCGCATGGATCAACAGAACAATAATCTTCAATAATACGCCAACTTCCCAAATAGTCCCTATCTTTTGTAAGTTCTTTGACTAGTAATTCATCCTCCAATCCATCATTTTCATCACCCGTCGATCTCAGAATATTAACCAACGCCCATTTACCAATCCTAGACACTTCATTATTTCGTAATTTATTACAATAATGAATCAATCCTTTTCGCGTATCTCGCCAATCTAAAGTATTTAATCTTATTAAATCAATGAAGTCCTGATGGGGGGAGTTATGACTAGAGTTCAATGATTGTGTAAACTTCCATTTAGCAAGTGATTTTGTATATTTTGCTAATGGCTTATTCGCTAATAGAGCTAGCGCAAGTTGCGATAACCGAACTAAATCGCCATCTTTAAGTTCTATCATATTATCTAAAAATTCTTTTTCAATGACAGATAAATTAGCCAATGAAGTTGCAATTGTAGTGGCTATTTCTTTAAGTTCTTCATCTGTATTTTTAAAAGCTGAAACCTTTGGAGATAGTGTATAAAAAGATAGCCAAGATAATACTTCATTCTCCATTTTTCTCCATAAACGTTCATCACATTTAACTGATAAGATAGCTTCTTCTATCCAGTCGAAATTGGGTTGGCGCCCACCTAATAAACAAAGTTCTCGCGTTGCTTTTAAAAAACCTAATATGTTCTTTTTCGCTAACCCACAAAACATTGGAAAATCATCATTATTCGTATTCTGTAATAATGAAAATCCTTTAATTAAAGCAACAATAATTTTTTCATTACATTGATTATCAATAACACTGACAGTTATGGCAGAAAGAATTACATCTGCGGTATCATCTAACGCAGTAATCGGATCAATAACTTTATTGAGCGTGTCATCAAGATTTCGATTATTTCTGAGTGCCGTTTTTAACTGATCTATTACAGATAGGCTAAGCGCTAAAGTTATTCCGTCATCTTTTAAACGATAACGAGTTGAATCTTCCTCTAGAAGTTCATAAAACCGACCGTCAGCAACTAAAGTAAGTTCACCTTCAAAGATTTTGAGATCATCTTCAATACCTGTTTTTATTCTAGTTTGGATTTCACAAGCATCATCTCTAAGACGCTTTAAAAAATCAGCTGAAGATTGCTGTGTATTTGAATTCTTCTCGGTAGATTTTATATGTTCTAATAATAGTCTGCTAACACTCAATTCATTTATGCTTGTAATATGCTCCTTGGTTAATAGATCAAGGGCAATACCTAATAGACGAGGATTACACAATGAATTTGCTACATTTATCTTTAAATTATCCCCCGTTATTCCTTTTTCTTGTAGAATTTCATCTCGCTCTTTAGTCGTCCATTCTGGAATAAAAATATCTTTATAATCACTTTCAATACGATTTTTTATTCTACTATCAAAATAGGGTGTTCTCGAAGACACAAAAAGCCTGCCACCTAGTTGGTTTAACTCTAAATTTGTTGCATCGATTATTCTGGCCCAATCTGTTTTCGGTTTTTGATTAACTCCATCTATCACAACAACTAATTGCTTTTTATTCTCATGAAAATGGCTTTTCCAACTGTTAAATATTCTTTGCCAGCGCTTTTTGGTCACTGAAGAAATAACATCTCCAGTTTGCAAAATAATTTTTTCAATTATAATCTCGTTAATATTTGCTATGAGGGCTGACTCAGGAAAATCTTCAGGATTCATAAATACCATAATAGGTTTATGTTTAAGAGCTAACCAACTTTGAGCTATTATCCATGACTTCCCATTTCCTTCCCCACCGTTTACAAAAACGACTTTACTATCTGAAGTGTCTTCAAAATAAGGTGATAATTGGGTAATTAAATCTGTTCTTTTCTTAATATTTAAGATTGCAGGGTCACTAGGACAAATTGGTTGCCCAAATTGACTCTTTGCTTTCTGTTTGTTTGATAATTTATCTAATAGCCACTTGGTATTCAATTTTTTGGCAATGCCATATCCAATTGAAGCAGAATTACAGCTTTGTTTTAATTTTTCAGATTGAACAAAAAAATGATCGTGAAGTTGAATAGAATGGAGTGCTCGCTTCGCATTAGCGAATAACTTAGGATCTTGAATGTTTTTTTGTATGAAACGTTCAATAGCTTTGCCTCCCATAGACAAAGAAATAGCAAGATCAGGCAGATGATTTTCAGCCCAATCTAAGACTAGAACATATATCCCATCTTTGTTTCCTGTTTTACGAACATCATCTACAATTTGTGTTTTAATCGGTGCAGTACAACCTAGAACCCAAATATCAACATCATGATCATTTATTGATAAATCAGTGATTTTAGCCAAAAGGCTTTCACGTGATGGTGAGTTAGCATACCTCTTGCCTTCAAAACATATGGAATCATTTGCATGTCCCGCTTTACCATCGATGCCGAATTGAGAACCACTTCCCGCTAATCTAAAAGAAATACCTGTAATTATATTAAGAGTTAGCCCTATTAACCCTTCAAAGCCATTTTCCCCAGTTGGTGATAAAGACATCAAAGCTGATTTTAACTGATCTATTTGTTTTTTTAGTTTTTCATCCATGAGGTATTACTACTAGGTTCAATTCGATATATTCCATAATAGATAATGTGACTTTGAGCTACAATCCATTTCTATGTTTATTATCTGTATACTTTCTGAAAGTACACTTATTTACAGAACTCCAAGTACCTCGCGATGCTCGGTTAAGTGAATAAGAGATAAAACCAGATTGCCATAATGTTACTACTGTATTTAGGAACTAAATCAAGAAATAGGTAATTGATAGACATATATTGAATACTCATTGTGTTCATCTTCAAAAGACCGAACCCCAAAAACATATCAGTTACCCCTAAAGGGGTAACTAATACGTTTTTACGGTTGACGTTTTGAAAGTTCCCAATTATTTGTACGGGTAATATAAGGTAAATCAGCATAACTAATACCTCGTAGTTGTTTAATGAAACTGTCACCGTATTTACTGGTTTTAAGTTCACCGTTAGTTGATTTTAAGTCGTAGAAGGGTCTTAACAATTGTTCGTTACGTTTACAAAATACTCCACCCATAGCTTGTGTGTAGGTAGCCCAATCAGAGGCATCAGCCGCTTGTCTTAATGGCTCAATATTTTCAAATTCATCAGTCAGTGTTTCTTTGATTCGTCGTAACTCGCGCCACACGGATATACCAACACCGCCCAATTGTTGAAACTGTCGAATACCAAAACATGAAGCCCATGCATTAACACGTTCAGCAGCAGTTATTGGGTCTTCCCCATATATGCCTGTATCAAGATGTTTACCGTCTATATTCTTTGAGATGTATTTAACAATGTAGCCTGTAGCACTACCAAACTTTTCATTGATATCAACGAACTTTAATCGTGCTTTTTTAGCACCTTTTTCATTACCGTCTTCAGCAAAACAGTAATCATGAAATATTTGTTTAATGCGTTGGCTGTGTTGTGGTTCAATAAAAATGAGTAAATGCCAATGAGGTGTACCGTCATGATTAGGTTCAGCAACACGTAAGCCATACATGCGAATGTTTTCTCTGTTTAGTTGAGCGCGAATAAGACTAAAGGTTTTGTTTAAGTAAGCTTGAGCATCAATAGGTGTTGAACCATCCCATTTAGGATTACGCTGTCCTGTTTTTGCAAAACTAGCATGGTATCTTGACGGACAAGTTATAGTGATAAATAGTCCGTCATGGTTAAGCATTTTTGATAAATCTTCTAAACCACGAATACGACAATTAAGTTCAGCTTTGCGTATTTCAGGGTTCGATACACCTAGTTTTGATAGCTCAGCCAATGAAGCAGAAAAACCATCTTCATTTGTGGCAATAATGTTTTCGAGAATATCAATAGATTTAGCTAATTGTTGTTTGCGGTTATTAGCCGTTATGTCGGTAACATAAATCTGACATTGTTTGCTGATAATATTCAAACAACGGCCTGCTATTTCAGTACACTGATCATTTTTTTTTCTTAATGACCTTAACCACCACGAACTATCACACATTCTTTCAACTAACCCTGTTAACGGGTTAACACCTGTTGCAGTAAGTGACGTATTTACCTTTGGTACAGGTATCCCAATGCGTTCAACAAATCTAACTAAAGCACTGTGCGTAGCATCAATACCAAAGGTGTAAAATTTACCTTTAATTTTTAATGCTTGTTTCGAGCGATTTTCAGCTTCATTTTTAAGGGCTTGTTCATCTTTACTAAAGGTTGAAAATAATTGCGGGTTAGCATCTAAAGCATTAGCCACCGTTTGAACAGTTAACCTAAGTTGTGTGTTAGCTTTAAATGAATCAGGCTCTTGGTAATAATCAGCTAATAACGATTGCCTAAATTCACTAGGGAATGGCATCAGTTGTTTATCAATCCATTTTTGGTCGTAAATATCGGGTTTAGGCATGATGAATCACCTCTTTAAATTGCTTCAAAGCATGCTCAATAAATTGGAAACCTTTGCTAGAAACAAAATAACGTTGCCAGCTAACACCAAAATAGTAAACGGTATTGGTATACACCAACTCTTCAGTTTCAAGGCGAAGCATGGTGCGTTTACTACAACGACCATTAAAAGTATGTAAGCCGTTAGTTTTTCCTTTATAGATGCCTAACTCGCTACATACTTCTAATAAATTGCCACCCGATAACCACACTAATAAACCAAACTGTGTTTTGGATAGTTTCATCGTTAGGCCTCATGCAGGGTATTTTGAAAGACATGAGAATTTATATAGGTTTCAATATCAGAGAACTTATACATAACGCGACGTCCAATTTTTACAAAGGGCAGGGGATAGCGACCAGTACAGCGCCAAACCGCTAATGTACCAACAGTGACACCTAAAGTTTCAGCGGTTTGTTTTGGGGTTAATAAATTTGTAGTCATGTTGAACTCCGTTGATTAATGAAAATTAAACTTCGGGTTCAATATGAATTTTATTTTTATGGAAGTAACCGCGTGTAGCAGTGTGATGGTACTTTATAGCCGTGTGATAATACCTTATAGCTGCTATAAGGTATCTTTAGATGTCACACTATGTATTTTCTAGTGTACTTTAAATGTACAATGACTATCTAGAGATAACAGGGAAGTCCAAATTACGCTATTATGAACTTAGAAAATATTCTCACAGACCTATGGTTGAGTGATAACTTTGATCTAAATATTTCAAGCTGAACTTAGTTATGGCGAAGAGATAAAGTTGGTTTAGTTAATTATTTAATAGGGTTAATATCATAGTAAATGCATCTGTAAAATTAATAAGTTATTATTTAATAACAATTTTAAACTGTAGTTGTAAATATGATTCCTTTTGATATTCAATATTCATCTTCAATAAAAAAGAATTTTGCGAATGATGTAGAATGGTTTAGTAAATTTCTTAGTAAATATAGTGATAATAGCCCTAAAACTAGGCAATTATTAATTTTGTCTACGGAGGAGTTTCATGATTACTTGGAAATAGTAAAAAAGTATTCATCGGAGATAGAAAGCGCATTTGGTGGTTGCTGTGCTTATTGTGAATCAAAAGATATTGTATCCTTACTCCCAATTCACCCGCTAGAAAAAAATAGAGATTTTCCTGAACTAGCTCAAGAAATCAGAAATATACTTCCTTTTTGTAAACAGTGCAGAAAGGTCATATCTGTTTTTAATTATACAAAAAATTATAAACTAACTCCTACTTCTAATAGCTTTGATAAATTAATTTTAAAAAGGCCTAATGTTTTAATTCCTATCCAAGAACCTACGCATCTATATTTAGAATACAAGACTAATGGAGAAGTTTATGGAAGCACGGATAAGTCAAAAAGAACTTTGAAAATATGTGGGATAAATGAAAAAAGCAGGTTGGTAAAAAGATCTGAGATGTTGGCAAAAACAAAACTTGAATTTAATAAAAGTAAGAGTGAAAGTATAAATTACTATTGCTTATGGTCGATTTTTAAAGGTGATGAACGTAATTGGGAATCTGGATATAGTGCGGCGAAGTCCATAGAAATATCGTTTAATAGTGTTGTTGAAGACTTTGATAAACAATTAGTTATACAGCAAGCTATTGCAAGCTTTCATGGCGAAAATGTTTTTGAGCCAATAAGGTATACACCTATAAAAAAAGATACTCCTATAGATCTTGATAGCTTTGAATTCAAAAATTTAAGATGTATTAGAAATGGGAGAATTGACTTATCTAATAAAAAATCTATTGGTGTCATTGGAGAAAATGGAGTTGGTAAAAGTACCATTCTTGATTTTTTAAGTGCAACGATAAGAGGAACCCTTAAAGCAAAAATACAACAATCCAATGATGGTTTTTTGAGCCCGTCAGAGAGGACTGCTAGTGGTTGTTTAAAGGGAATTAACCAGTATTACGAATTCGAAAATAATGTTTTTTCAGTCAAAAGTGAAGAGAGTCTTTATAAATGTGAAGCGGATATTCAAGAAAAACTCAGAGTAGCATTTATAAATGATCAGCGAATTCATAAGGAAAATATAACTAGTGCGGAAAAGTGGTTAATAGGGCTCTCTGAAGAAAATTTTGATATTGTATCATCGCAAATCAAACAAGTTCTTGAAATTGAGTATGACTCAGTTTTAATTAGGGAAAAAAGTGAAGTTTTAGTCCAAAGTCACAATTCACCGAATAAGAGTTTATCCGTTCTAAGTTCAGGATATAAATCTATTTTAGCTATTATTTATAGTATTTATAAGCAATTTGGCAGTACTTATAGGTTGTCATCTCAATATGTAAATTTAGACTCTGTTGTAGGCGTTGTATTTATTGATGAAATAGACCTCCATCTTCATCCTATATGGAAACTCAACATAGTTAGTCGTTTGAAGAGAGTTTTTCCTGATATTTTGTTTATATTTACTACACACGACCCCTTAGTTCTCAAAGGCTGTAATTATGGTGAAGTTGTTTTACTTTCTCGTCAAAAAGATGGAACAACTAAAGTTAATCAAGATTTGCCAGATTTATCAAAATATAGTTCAGAGAGAATTTTAACTTCTAGGTATTTTGGGTTAGGTTCATCGTCGAATATGGAAGACAACAATGACTTGCTTGGTCTATATGAATCAATTAGAGATGAAAATAAAGAAAAAGCTTTAAATACAGTAAAGTCATTAAAATCAATTGGATTATATGGGAATACTTATCGTGAGTTGATTGCATTTATGTGTGTTGATAGGAGTCTTGCTAAAAATGAGCCAATAGATGTAGTAGAGATTGTAAAAATAATTAACGAAAAGGTTTCTAGTAATGATTAAGCTAGATCGTTCTTCAGTAAATCTTCCTGCCTCACTTAACAAAACAATATTAAATTCAGCTATAAATAAGGAAATTTCGAGAAACCAGCTAAGAATAGATACATGTGAAAACTTAGAAGAAGTATCTCTTAGTTTTACCGCATATTCTCAGCCATCAGTTAAAAATGCCATACAAAAATTAACCAATAATCGATGCGCTTATTGTGGAACAAAAGATACAAGGAACTCTGTCCAAATTGAACACTACCGACCAAAGAAAGAGGTTATCACTGAAACATCAGATTCTATAAAACCAGGTTATTATTGGCTTGGAGGTGAGTGGGATAACCTTTTACCTGCATGTCAGTACTGTAATGTGACAAAGAATACAGAGGTAATTGAAAATGGATGTATCGTTGAGAAAAAGGTAGGGAAAGGAAATTATTTTGGAGTACTCAATGAAGATAGAGTATTTCCGTTGGTAGAGAACAGAGATAATGAGGAATATCCTCTTCTTTTTAACCCTGCATTAGATGATCCTGATTCACTTTTCTCATACATTAATATGAATTTGGGTAATGATGGGTATTTACTTATTATCCCTAGTGAGTCTATTGTAGATGCAAGGCAACTAGATAAAGCAAAATACTCTATTTCAACATTAGGGTTGAATCACCCTGTTATTGCTAAAGCTAGATTAGATAAAGTAATAAGCTGTAAATTGGCAATTGGAGAGTTAGAAGGCATGCTTGAAAGGAATATTGACCCACTTAATATGAAAAAAGTGATTCTGGGGATCCTAGATTATATATCACTAAATAGGAACTCTAGCTTTATTGGTTTATGCCGCAGATTATCGAGAGAAGTAATTCATAGAACTAAGGTTTATATAGTTCAAAGAAGTAATAACCAATTAGATCAAGCAACTGATTCAATGGATGAGGTAATATCTTTCTTAGAGGAGTACTGCAGAGATTTTGAAGTAGATTATGATATAGGGCTAATTTGTTAGTCAAGATAGGTACAATTCCTTACCTATATAAGTTAATAAAGAGATTCAAAGAAGCTCATTTTTATACCTGTCATATTGTCAGCCAAATAGTAATTATTTCAATAAGGTGGATGTCGGAAGTTAGCTTTGATGTTAATAAAATTAAACTTCAATGTTTAGAAAGATATAAAGAGTTTCGTTACTTTATGATATTTATCTGCTTTAATTTGTATTCATATAATTTAAAAAACTAATATATTTAGCTTTTATTGCCATAAATTATGAGCCTTTCGAGCTTAACCATTTATATATTGTTTTATTGGCTTGGAATTGGTTAGAAAAATGAAAACCAATTGTTTTTCCATAATCAAATACTCTTTCTGTTATTTCAGCTGCGGCTTGATTGTTATTTTTGTAATTACCACCTTCAATTAATTGAAAAGCATACTCTTGGGTTAAGCTTCTTTTTTCCCATCGATTTACAGCTCCTTTCTTACCTACAGATGAAGCATGGTTGGAGATGTTTTCCAATTTTTTAGCTTTTTTAATGATTTCATGAATGTTTTCATCGTCAAAAAGGCATGTCTGCACCCATAAATAATTAAGTGAGTTAGCTGAATTTGTTAAACCAATGCATGAACAGGCCATAGCTAGAGTAAAGTTTTTCATAGCCTCTTCATTAATTAGTCCCGTTAAGTTATTTTGGAAATTCTTTTTCAGCTTTTCTTTAAATTTTACCTTTTTAAAAAAGTCATTAAAATTATGACTATCTAGCAACTGAGCGTAATAAATAAGGTTAATATTAGGGGGGAGTAATTTTTGAAATTCACATGTGAACAGAGTAGACATTTCTTCTAGGCTTGTTTTTAACCAAAACTCGAAATTCTCAACACCATCAGGAATTTTTGCTAAATGTGTAGGCATGTCGATATCTTTTGGTTTTTCTTCTAAATATTTTGCATATGTACTTTCATCAAAATTCATAGCAATAGTATTCAGAGCATTGCTGAAGACATCAATCGTTTTTTGTTGACCTTCAATTTGGATATCAGGAAAAATGTTACTGATATTAGCCTTAAAAGTATCACTAGCTTTTTCTTTGGTCATTTATCATCCTTGATTTAATCGGTATAAAACTCTATTTCCGCCCTTAGCGGTCTCTTCTTCTGAAAACTCAAATAGCTTGGTTTTCATCATCATATTTTTAAGTTTCTTCGAGCCATGATTTTGTTTTAGGTTTTTTAATTCAGAAGGTGCTTTTTTATTAATAATACAAATAGCTTCATTTAATACCACCCAATCATGTTCACCAGTTTTTGCTTGTGCCAATTCAGTTAAAATATTTGCTAAGGGGCTTTGCTGTGCAAATGACACCTCAATAAAATCACTGTATTGCTTTGTTTGCATGACATCAGCTATTTCTTTTTTGCTTTTGTTAAGTGCCGTTAGGATAGCTCTAAAGTTATTTACTTCAAGACGAACTTTGTCTGCTTGTTTATCTAATCTTTTTTGTGCATCTATGCAGCTGCCAGTAGAAGTGTGGTCAAAGGTTGGTAAAAAGTGGTGGATCAGATTATTTCTCTCTTTAACAAGTGAAGACATTACCTCCTTTTGTTGTTTATGTGTTTCTTCATCTGTTTCAATATAACAACTAAATGAAATATAGATTTCTTTTAAGTCTTCAGGCTCATCACTAATTTTGTTTTTGTCAGGGTTATTATTCTCAATATATTGACCAACGAGTTGACCCATTGTTTGAGTTTTAACTGACTTTATTTTACTTGCCTGATTAGCACCTAATTCACTTGAATAACCAGAAAGATTGCTAGTGCTTACTAATGCTTTTAAAAGCAGCTCCATTTGCTGAAAAAGGAGCATGTTTCTGCCGATTTTTCTTAGTACTTCATTTTTAGCTTCTTCAATAGGTTGTTCATTAATCGTTGTGTCCATGTTCTAACTGCTCCAGTAATTCCTTTTGCTCTTTATGAGTAAGCATTTTTATCCTATCAATTAACCTTACCTCAATATTACTCTCTAACTCAACACCAGCCGCATGTTGTAATGCATCGGTAGCTTTTTGAACACCAGCTTTAATAGTATCGCCAGACAAGTGAGCATAAGCTTTTGCTGTGGTGGTAATATCCGCATGACCAAGACTTTTAGAAATGGTTAATAAATCTATACCTTGTAATGCTTGCCATGATGCTAATGTTTTGCGCATGGTATGAGGTGTTATCCGTTTCGCAGCATCATTAGTAGTTAGATTAGCCCGTTCTATGATTCTTTTCCAATAACCAGAATTATCGGCTTTAACGGATAAATGTCCTGTAGAGCTACCACGTTGTTTTGTAGCAAATACAAAAGGGGAGTCACCAAAGGTATTTTGATGATCGGATTGCCTACGTTTTAATATTTCAATTGCAGGAGTGGCTAATTGGGCGTGATAAACCTTTTTAGTTTTTGTTTTAGTATGAGGGATAGTCCATACACCACGGTCAAAGTCGATTTCTTCCCATTCCATACTATAAACATTACCTTTACGTTGCCCTGTGTAAATGAGCATTTGTACTACGTCTTGGTAAATTGGCTTTTCGTGCGTTAACGATTCAAACAGTGCCGCTATTTCTTCTTTACTTAAAAAGCGTGTTTTAGCTTCAATGGCTACTCTTGAAATAGCAGCAAAAGGGTTTTCTTTTATTAACTCATGACTAACCGCTAAATTAAATAATGACTTTATTAATGAGATACCGTTATTAAACAAACCAGCCGTTAGGTCAGACTTTAGCTTGTCGGTAATCCTAAGCGCTTTGCCCGTTGTTATTTCACTGGCTCGATACTTTGCTACTTTGGCTTTTATATGTAGTTTCCAATGGCGTTGAATATCATCTAATGATTTTTGTCTACGTTCACCCACTTTGATTTTTGCTTTAAAGTTCTCTTCGTAATTTTCGTAAAGCTCTAAAACAGAAATTTGCTTAACGCGCTCTTCTCGTTTTATGTCAGTAGGATTAATTCCATCTTCCATAAGGAGTAATTTTTCACGTGCTTTTTTTCGTGCTTGTTCAATAGTATTGGCAGGAAATCTACCTAAGGTTGAACGAACATATTTATCTTTAATTTTTTTCGCAACAGAAAATGATTTAGTACCACTTGAAGTAACCCTTAAAGTTAGTTCAGGAACTTTTGTATCACGATATTCATCACGACCTTTTTTAGGCGGAATTAATTTAGTTAACGTAGCAATGGTGAAGTTGAATTTTTTACTCATAAATCCCCCTTTTTTGTTTGGGGATACGATCTGGGGATACCGTGGGGATACTTTTTGGGTGTATTTAGGTCTATTTTGGGTAATTTTGAGTAAAGTGAGAATTTCATAACGTTGCTCTACAGCCCATATCCATTAAGGTCTATTAACCTTAACACATTTCTTTAGGCAATAAAAAAGCCTTACAAAGTGTAAGGCTTGAATTGCTCGCTGTAGGTCTAGTTTATACTAGCTTCTTTTTAGTTATTTCTTTCTTTCTTATTATTATTTTTATTAGGGTTCTCTTTGACGCGGGACAATTTATAGCAAAGCATAAAAGCTTACGCAACAACTTTAATAGAGCATTTATACCACGACTTTTTTCGTACAAAGGTACTTTTTTTACAATAATTTTCACTTATTCAAAATAAGTAACTGATAACTTGCCGCTTATTACTTTTCTATACTAAATAGCCAGTATTATTACACGTAAGAATTGATTTAGAACATAGACCAAAAAAATTGCTAATGCTAGAATGCGCGCATATAAAAATGGGAAGACACTTCATGACTGAATTAAAAAACGATACTTATTTACGCGCACTTTTGCGTCAGCCTGTAGATTACACTCCTGTATGGATGATGAGACAAGCAGGACGTTATTTACCTGAATACCGTGCAGTTCGAAAAGACGCGGGCGATTTTATGTCGGTTTGTCGCGATGCTGATCTTGCCTGTGAAGTAACTATTCAGCCTTTACGTCGCTTTCCACTTGATGCGGCCATTTTATTTAGTGATATTTTAACCATTCCTGATGCAATGGGATTAGGTTTATATTTTGAAACAGGAGAGGGGCCAAAGTTTGAACGTCCTATCACTTGTAAAGCCGATGTAGAAAAAATTGGCATCCCAGATCCAGAAGTTGAATTGCAATATGTAATGAATGCTGTGCGCACTATCCGTAAAGAACTAAAAGGTGAAGTTCCCCTTATTGGCTTTTCTGGCAGCCCATGGACATTAGCAACTTATATGATTGAAGGTGGCAGTTCGAAAGCGTTCACAAAAATCAAAAAAATGATGTTTTCTGATCCAAAAACGTTACATATGTTATTAGACAAGTTAGCTGACTCTGTTACTTCATATTTAAATGCACAAATAGCTGCTGGCGCGCAATCCGTCATGGTGTTTGATACATGGGGCGGAGTGTTATCGCCACGTGATTATAAAGAATTCTCATTACAGTACATGGCAAAAATTGTTGATGGTTTAACCCGCCATAACGACGGCCGTAAAGTACCTGTAACTTTGTTTACCAAAAATGGTGGCATGTGGTTAGAGTCAATTGCGGCAACCGGTTGTGACGCAGTTGCTCTTGATTGGACCATTGATATTGAAAATGCCAAAGCACGTATTGGTGATAAAGTTGCTTTGCAAGGCAATATGGACCCTTCAATGCTTTATGCACCATTACCTCGTATTGAACAAGAAGTTGAAACCATTCTTGCTGGTTTTGGCGAAGGCGGTACTGGGCATGTATTCAATTTAGGCCATGGTATTCATCCTGATGTTAACCCTGAGCATGCAGGGCACTTTATTGAGTCAGTGCATCGTTTAAGTAAGCCGTATCACAAATAAGTTTTACTTTTATAGATAAACCAAAGTATAAATTAACGAATGCCAGCCAGTTTAACTGACTGGCATTTTTGTGCTTATTCCTAAAGTTATTGAGACTTTTACTCACAATTGTTATGTGAAAATCATATGAAAAATAAGCTACAAACTTCTGAATTTGGTAATAAATAAAAAGACTTACTGTCAATTTCAAAAAAAAGTGTAAAATTAAGAAATTAACTCACGTCTTTATTTTGGGAAATTTCGATGGCTAGAGAACAATTTGGCATTTGTGCAGAAGCGAGTTTGCACGGTTATTATTTACTGTTTAATGTATTAGATGATAAAGATGCTCATATTCGCCAAGCCCTTTCTCGATTACCTGCCTTATTCGATAAGTACGCAGATCGTTTCTCAGAATCAAATTTAGCGGGTGTTATCGCTATTGGTGCAAACTATTGGGATGAACTTCACCCTGCCGCTAGACCAAAGCAATTAAAGCCTTTTACCGCTATCGAGTGCGATGATCGCATCGCGCCTGCTGGTAGTTATGATCTTTATATTGAAATAAGAAGTGACCGTGCTGACGTTAATCATATTGTAAGTACTAAAGTCTGTGCATTACTCGCTAACAGTGTTGAACTAGTCGAGCAAGTTCGCGCGTTTAGGTTTCTTGATGGTCGTGATTTAACAGGGTTTGTTGATGGAACTGAAAACCCACAAGGGCCACATCGCCGAAAAGTAGCGTTAATTGCCGAGGAAGAAGATGAAAATTTTGCCGCGGGCAGTTATTTGCATATTCAGCGCTATCGCCATAATCTGAATTTGTGGAACAGCCTAAAAGTTAAAGCTCAAGAAGATGTGTTCTCACGCACAAAATTAGAGAATGAAGAATACAGCAATGAAAATAAAGCGCCAACGTCACACATTAAACGCGTTAATTTAAAAGATGAAGAGGGTAATGCAATTGAGATTGTTCGCCAAAGTATGCCGTATGGTGATATGAAATTGCAGGGACTATTTTTTGTGTCTTATTGTCGTTCGCCAGAGCCGTTCGAATTAATGCTAAAAGCGATGATCCAAACCGATGCTCATGGACACTTTGATCACATGCTTAAATATACTCAAGCAGAAACAGGTGCGGCTTTCTTTGCACCTAGTTTGAACTTTTTAGCTAATTTAGCTCAGTAACGAAAAAGGTAAACGTTTTTTCGTCATTCTAAATATATTTTAGAATGACGAAAGTGATTTTTTAACTTAGGCTTTGGTTCTTAGAAAATAGTAATTCTAGCTTAATAATCGTTTCTTCAATTTTATCGACATTGGTTGGTGCAATAAAAATAGTATCGTCACCTGCAATTGTTCCTAAAACGCCATCACTTTTACTTAAGCTGTCGAGCAATCTAGCTATTAGCTGAGCAGCACCTGGACTTGTTCTAACAATTATCATCACTTCATTGTATTCAATATCAAGTACGAGCTGGCGCAATGGGCTTTTTGCAGTAGGAACGCCTAATTCAGCAGGTAAACAGTAGACCATTTCTTGACGGGCGTTACGCGTACGAACGGCGCCATATTTACTGAGCATGCGAGAAACTTTTGACTGGCTGATATTATCAAAGCCAAGTTTTTTAAGCGCTTCAACAATATCGCCCTGAGAACCAAACTGTTCTTGTTTTAATAAATCTTTAAAGGCCTGTATTAATGCTTCTTGTTTTTGTGAAACTGTCATAATTTAAAGGTACTCTTTATTATTTTTCTACTACACTTTTGTCATATTAATTCGTTAACGAAGTGGAAGTAAGACTTAAGTATTATTTCAGAAAAAGTATTATACGGTATCCTAATACCTTATATAGGTTAATATACATTGTTTTTTAGTGGCTGATGCTATATCTTTTGGGCACAAAATTTACGTATTTACTCAAATATCCCTTAACTATCGGAGACATTCAATGAAAGTTGCTGTTTTAGGCGCAGCTGGCGGTATCGGCCAAGCGTTATCTTTACTATTAAAAACTCAATTACCAGCAGGTTCTGAGCTATCTTTATATGACGTTGCACCAGTTGTTCCAGGTGTTGC
>Ga0209396_1000129_pt1 | contig 100511 bp, 77 predicted proteins | sample GOMGulsemesocosm_6_FD_184638 | JGI IMG/M metagenome (GOLD analysis project Ga0209396, IMG submission 184638) | Methane-oxidizing microbial communities from mesocosms in the Gulf of Mexico - GOM8C Gulf of Mexico (SPAdes) (version 2) | ecosystem: Environmental > Aquatic > Marine > Cold seeps... | reverse complement strand
GTAACTTTCTTTTATTTGATTGAGAATTAGAAAGGGTTCAGAATTCAATATACCTAGTACTCCTAAAACGGGAAACTTGCTTGATGAAAAAGAGAACGTATGAATTGAACCCTTTTTTTATTTTTTCCAAAAAAAAACTACTGATTTAATTGTGGATAAAAACTTAAAATAGGTATTTGTTAAAACCATTTAATAACCTACTTTTGCCATCAACAAACAAAACACAACATGTCTACAACAGTACAACGCTTAGAAATTTTTACTCAACAAGTTAGAAGAGATATTTTGCGCATGGTTCATGCAGTAAGTTCAGGTCATCCAGGAGGTTCTTTAGGATGTGCAGAATTTATTACTGCATTGTATCAAGAAGTAATGGAATACTCAACTGAGTTTAATATGGACGGAACCAATGAAGATTTGTTCTTCTTGTCTAACGGACATATTTCTCCTGTATTTTATAGTGTGTTAGCACATTCAGGATTCTTTCCCGTTGAAGAATTAGCAACATTTAGAAAATTAAACACGCGTTTACAAGGGCATCCAACTACACATGAAGGTTTACCAGGAATTAGAATAGCTTCTGGTTCTTTAGGACAAGGGATGAGTGTTGGTATTGGAGCTGCAGAAGCAAAGAAATTAAACAACGATTCTCGTTTAGTATATACATTACATGGTGATGGTGAATTGCAAGAAGGTCAGATTTGGGAATCTGCAATGTATGCTTCTGGTAAAAAAATAGACAACTTAATTTCTACTGTTGATTTAAACGGAAAGCAAATTGATGGAGCTACTGACGATGTATTACCAATGGGAAGCATCAGAGCAAAATTTGAAGCTTTTGGATGGGATGTATTAGATGTGAAAAAAGGAAATGACATTGCTTCAGTTGTAGAAGGTATAACAGAGGCGAAATCTAGAACTGGAAAAGGAAAACCAGTATGTATCTTATTGTATACAGAAATGGGGAACGGTGTTGACTTTATGATGGGAACTCACGCTTGGCACGGTAAAGCACCTAGTGATGCTCAATTAGAAGATGCATTGGCTCAAAATCCTGAAACTTTAGGAGATTATTAAATTGTCATTCTGAGCATAAGCGAAGAATCTAAGATATATAAACCTGTACTTTTTGTGCAGGTTTTTTTTATGATTTATTTCACGTTTCATAAAAAACCAATTGTAAGTAAACAACTATCTTTACGTCTGTAGATAAAAATCTAAGAATATATGAAAATAGGGATCGTTTGTTACCCAACATTTGGTGGAAGTGGAGTTGTTGCAACTGAGTTAGGAATGGCTTTAGCTGATAATGGACATGAGGTTCATTTTATAACGTACAATTTACCAGTTCGATTAGATTTCATCTCTCATAACCTACATTTTCATGAAGTAATGATGGAAGAATATCCGTTATTTCAATACCAACCCTACGAATTGGCATTATCTACGAGAATGGTAGAGGTTGTTCAAAAACATGGATTGGAAATAGTACATGTACATTATGCAATTCCACATGCATATGCAGCCTATATGGCAAAGCAAATGCTAAAAGAAAAAGGAATTGATATTAAAGTAGTAACTACCTTACATGGTACAGATATTACTTTGGTTGGTAGTCATCCAACTTATAAAACAGCAGTAGAATTTAGTATTAATAATTCTGATGTTGTAACCACGGTTTCTAAGAGTTTAAAAGAAGACACATTACGATTGTTTAATATTACGAATGATATTAAGGTAATTCATAATTTTATCGACATAGAAAAGTACGATAAAGCCCATGCAAAAGATTGTCAACGAATAGCATTGGCTAAACCAGAAGAAAGAATACTAACACATATTAGTAATTTTAGACCCGTTAAAAGAATTGACGATGTGATTAAAACATTTGCGATTGTTCGTAAATCAATTGCGGCAAAACTATTAATGGTTGGTGATGGTCCAGAAAGAAGTATGGCAGAGCAATTGGTAAAAGATTTAGGGATAAAGAATGATGTTATTTTCTTAGGAAATAGTTCTGAAGTAGCTGAATTGTTATGTTATACTGATGTGTTTTTATTACCATCAGAAACGGAGAGTTTTGGTTTGGCAGCATTAGAAGCTATGGCAGCAGAAGCAGCCGTTATTTCTACAAATACTGGTGGATTACCAGAAGTAAATGAACACGGGGTTACGGGGTATTTAAGTAACATTGGTGATGTTGAAGATATGGCTAACAATGTGCTGAAAATTGTTAAGGACGATGCAACTCTATTACAGTTTAAACAAAACGCGAGAGAGCATACAAAACAATTTTCATTAAACAATATTTTGCCTGTGTACGAAGAGATTTACGAATCTTTACTAGAAAAAGTGAATTAAGAAGTGTAGTATTTGATACTGTCAACTATCATTTCTGTAGTTACTTTGCAATCAATCTCTGTTTTCTCTAAATCACTTAACAAGACAAAATTTACCTGTCCGCCAACATTCTTTTTATCATGTTTTAAAAAGGCTAAAATTGAAGGGAAATCTTCTTCTAAAATGGTCGTTTTTTCATAGATCTTGAGTGTCATTTCTTTTAGCTCTTTTAAATCTTGTTCAGGGAAACCAAACAATTTTGTAGAGATGTAAGATTCTGCAACCATACCAATAGCAATTGCTTCTCCATGAGTTAAGTTTTCTTTATACTCAGAGTCTAAAAAATAAGATTCTATTGCATGACCAATTGTATGCCCAAAATTTAAAATTTTACGGAGATTATTTTCTTTAGGATCTTTTAAAACAACTTCGTTTTTGATTTCTATAGAACGGTGAATCAAATCAACAATATTCACGTCAGAGGTGTCTTTTATGTGCTGATATAAACTCACATCATACGTCAACCCATATTTAATAATTTCTGCAACACCAGATCTAATTTCTCTAGGTGTAACAGTTTCTAAATAATTGGCGTCAACCAATACCAATTCTGGATTTGCAAACAAACCAATTTGGTTTTTTAACACGCCTAAATCAACACCCGTTTTTCCACCAACAGAAGCATCAACCATACTTAATAACGTCGTTGGAATATTAACAAAATCAATTCCGCGTTTGTATGTAGAAGCCACAAAACCACCTAAATCAGTAATTACACCACCACCTAAAGTAATTAGCAAACTTTTTCTATCAGCATTCAGTTCTGTTAGTGCATTCCAAACACCAGTACAAGTCTCTAAGTTCTTGTTAATTTCTCCAGATTCAATTTCTATTACTTCAATTGGGCAATCAACAGCTAATAAAGGAATAAATTTCCCATAACAATGTTCATGGGTGTTTTCATCAACTAAAATAAAAATAGAAGAGTAGGAATTTGAACTAATTAATGTGTTTAATTCTTGGTATCCTTTTTCATTAAAATGGACAAAATAGTTAGCTGCTTTAATTGATTTCATTAGGTGCAAATTAAGTATGCAAATTAAGTAGAAAAAATTGAATTATATACTCTTTAAACTTATCTTTGTTACGTAAAATTTGAATCCATTATCTATGAAACTTTTTGATAATACAGAAGTAGCTTTTTCGTTAAAATCTGATTCGCAATTGGAGCGAGCATTTTTTCTATTTAAAATGATAGAAAGTCAGCCATTAGTAAGAATAGGAACCGTAGTAACCAACTTTGCTTTAAAGGCGCGTTTACCAGTTGAGGGATTGATACGATCTACTGTATTTGACCATTTTTGTGGTGGAGTTACAGAAGAAGATTGTTTGCCAAACATAGAGAAAATGTACACGAAAAATGTACACGCAATTTTAGACTATTCTGTAGAAGGGAAAGAAACTGAAGCGCAATTTGATCATGCATTAGAAAAAACCTTAACAACCATTGACTTTGCTCATGAAAATAAAGCAATTCCGTTTGCTGTTTTTAAACCAACAGGATTTGGGCGTTTTGCGTTGTATCAAAAAATTACAGAAGGTGAGGAGTTAACTGTTGAAGAGAAATCTGAATGGATTACTGTTGTTAATCGCTATCATACTGTTTGTAAAGTAGCTTTAGAAAAAGATGTTCCATTGTTAATTGATGCTGAAGAAAGTTGGATGCAAGAAGCTGCTGACAATCTTATTGAAGAACTGATGGAAATCTACAACAAAGAAAAAGCAATTGTTTTTAGTACACTTCAAATGTATCGTCATGATAGAATGGAGTATTTAGAAGGATTGTACAAGAGAGCTCAAGAAAAAGGATACCACATCGGAATGAAAGTTGTTCGTGGTGCTTATATGGAGAAAGAAAGAGAAAGAGCAGAAGAGAAAGGGTACGATTCTCCAATTTGTGTAGACAAAGAAGCTACAGATGTTAATTATGATGCAGCAATTCTATACATGATAGAAAAACCTAATATGGCATTGTTTGCTGGTACTCATAATGAAGATAGTTCTTATCTAGTAATGGAATTGGCTAAAAAGCATAACATTGCTCTAAATGATAATCGCTTATGGTTTGGGCAGTTATTTGGAATGAGTGATCATATAAGTTTCAATTTATCTAAAGAAGGATATAATGTTGCGAAATACGTTCCTTTTGGGCCTGTAAGAGATGTGATGCCATACTTAATAAGAAGAGCAGAAGAGAACACTTCGGTTGCTGGACAAACTAGTAGAGAGTTAGGGTTGATAAAAGCAGAGAAGAAACGTAGAAAATAATTGTGAGTACTACAGTACAAGAAATAAAAGTAAGCATACAAAAGAATAAGAAACGACTAGCTAAAGAACTTCAAGAAAGCAAAGAGCTAGTCGTTTTATTAAAAAAATCTACCTACAAAAAACTTTCTAATGATGAGAAAGTAAAGGTAAAAGAACAGTTGTTAGATATTTGTAAAGGCATTCCGGCTTTTGCGATATTTATGTTGCCTGGAGGCGCACTCTTATTGCCTTTATTGATCAAATTGATTCCAGATATTTTACCAAGTGCCTTTAAAGAAGACACGAAAGAAATTGATATAGATTAGCGTTAAAAAACTAATCATCTTAGAAACTTCAAAATACCAATTAAAAACACTACTTTTGCAGCTTCAAAATAAGCAAGCATGCAACCAATTAGAAATATCGCTATTATAGCCCACGTAGATCACGGAAAAACAACCTTAGTTGATAAGATTATCGACCAAGCAAAAATCTTAGATGATCGTAAAGAACGTACTGATTTGTTATTAGATAATAACGACTTAGAACGTGAAAGAGGAATTACAATTCTTTCTAAAAACGTATCAATAAACTATAAAGGAACAAAAATCAATGTAATTGATACACCTGGTCACGCCGATTTCGGAGGTGAAGTAGAGCGAGTATTAAAAATGGCTGATGGTGTTTTATTATTGGTTGATGCATTCGAAGGACCTATGCCACAAACTCGTTTTGTATTAGGGAAAGCCTTAGAATTAGGATTAACACCTATTGTTGTTGTAAATAAAGTAGACAAAGAAAACTGTACTCCTGATTTAGTTCATGAAAAAGTTTTCGATTTAATGTTCGCTTTAGAAGCTACTGAAGAGCAATTAGACTTTGCTACAGTTTATGGTTCTGCAAAGAACAATTGGATGAGTACTGATTGGAAAAACGAAACAGACAATATCATTCCTTTATTAGATGCTGTTTTAGAATCTATTCCAGAAACTAAATACAACGAAGGAACTCCACAAATGCAAATTACTTCTTTAGACTTTTCTTCTTTTACAGGAAGAATTGCTATCGGACGTGTATTTAGAGGAGATTTAGAAGTAGCTAAAGATTACATGTTATGTAAGGCAGATGGTACTACTAAAAAAGTAAGAATTAAAGAATTGCACGTATTCGAAGGAATGGGTAAGGTTCAAGTAGATAAAGTGCCTTGTGGAGATATTTGTGCTATTACAGGTATTGATGGTTTTGAAATTGGTGATACTATTGCTGATTTAGAAAACCCAGAAGCATTACCAAGAACAGAAATTGACCAGCCTACAATGAGTATGTTGTTTACAATTAACAATTCTCCATTCTTTGGTAAAGAAGGTAAATACGTTACTTCTCGTCACTTAAGAGACAGATTATTTAAAGAATTAGAAAAGAATTTAGCTTTAAAAGTTGAGACTACTGATTCTGAAGATAAATTCAACGTTTTTGGACGTGGAGTATTACACTTATCTGTATTGATTGAAACAATGCGTAGAGAAGGATATGAATTACAAGTAGGTAGACCACAAGTAATTATTAAAATGATAGATGGTAAGAAACATGAGCCAATGGAAACATTGTCTATTGATGTACCAGAAGAAGCTGCTTCTAAGGCTGTAAACTTAGTTTCTTTACGTAAAGGAGACTTAATGATTATGGAGCCTAAAGGAGATTTACAACACTTAGAATTTACAATTCCTTCAAGAGGATTGATTGGTTTAAGAAACAGAATCTTAACTGCAACTGCAGGTACAGCAATTATCAACCATAGATTTAGTGAGTACGGACCTTATAAAGGTGATTTTACTGAAGATATTAAAGGAGCAATTGTTTCTTCTGCAGCTGGTAAAGCAACTGCGTATGCATTAAACCGTTTACAAGATAGAGGTCGTTTCTTTATTGATATCAACCAAGAGATTTATATTGGTCAAGTAATTGGAGAAAACTCTAAGTCAGAAGATATGGCTGTAAACTTAATTAAAGGAAAGCAATTAACAAACATGCGTAAATCTGGTACAGATGATGCTATGAAAATTGCACCGAAAGTAGATTTCTCTTTAGAGGAAAATATGGAATACATCAAAACTGATGAATATTTAGAGGTAACTCCAGAAAGCTTACGTATGCGTAAAATTACTTTTAAAGCATAATAAACTTTTTATAGAATATAAAAAAAACGTCACTTTTTAGTGACGTTTTTTGTGTTTAAACATTTTATCTTTACAACATGGGTAATTTTAAAGAATTTTTTGAAGCATTGCAGCAAAGTGTTAGAGATGATGAGTTTGTGAAACTAACCTTAAGCAAACCAATCAGAAAAAGTGAAGGTTTGCTAAATGTATATCTGCGCTTGATTGTGATTGAAGGCAAAGAAATTTTTGAATTTAAATATCGCTATGCGGATACAAATGAATTTAAACAGTTTTCTTTAAAAGAAGCCATGTCTGAAATGGAAACATTACTGATGGAAACTTTTAGAACCGGAACCTTATTTACTTTGAGTTATGACTTATTAGTGATGGTTTCTAAAAAGAAACAAGTTTCTTGCAGAGATACTGCACCAAGTTTTAGAAATAAATTACCTGAAATCCCAAGAGAATAATAAATAGTCACTTATTTTTGTCCCTATGAATAATTTTCAACAATTAAATGAAGCGGTACGTCAAAGTGTAATAGCTGCTAATTTTGTAAAGCTAACCTTAAGTAAACCAATCAGAAAAAGTGATGAGTTGCCAAATGTGTATATCAGATTGATAAAGATTAAAGAAGCCGATTTGTTTCAGTTTACTTATCATTATACTACCAATGATAAAGTAAAGAATTATACACTAAAAGAAGCAATTGCCGAATTGGAAGTCTTATTGCAAGAGAACTTTAGAGCCGCAACCTTGTTTACATTGGCAAATGATTTGTTGGTCTTTATTTCTAAAAAGAAGAAAGTTACTTATAAAGAAAATATTGCAAGTTTTAAGAATAAGTTACCAGAAACTCATGATAAACCCAAAGAGCGTTTAGCAGAGGCTGGAAGTTATTTGCATCATTTAGGAATTACCGATACAAACGGAAAAGTCATTCATAAAATGGCAGATAAATACCGTCAAATCAATAAATACTTAGAGATTATTGAAGGATTACTTAAATCTACCAAACTACCCAAACAGATCAATATTGTTGATATGGGTTCTGGAAAAGGCTATTTAACCTTTGCTTTGTATGATTATTTAGTCAACACAAAGAAGTTCAATGCTACTGTTACAGGAATCGAATTACGTAAAGAACTAGTTGATTATTGTAATGATATTGCAAAGAAATCAGACTTTAAGAACTTGTCTTTTGTAGCGCAATCCATTCAAGAGTATGACAACAACAAAATTGATATTTTAATCGCCTTACACGCTTGTGATACAGCAACAGACGATGCCATTTATAAAGGATTGGTTTCTAAAGCCGAATTGATTATTTGTGCACCGTGTTGTCACAAACAAATCCGTCAGCAAGTAAAAGGAAAAGAGCAGGAGAGTCCGTTATTAAAATACGGAATCTTCAAAGAACGTCAGTTCGAAATGGTAACAGATACCATCCGTGCTTTAATTCTAGAGAAAAACAATTACAATACCAAAGTATTTGAATTTATTAGCAACGAACATACACGTAAAAATGTAATGTTGGTTGGAACAAAGTCATCTAAAAAGAACGATGTTTCTAAAGTTGAAAATAAGATTTCTGAGTTGAAAGAAGCCTATCAAATAGAAAGACACTATTTAGAAACGCTCATTTAATATTATATAAACATTATTTCAAGAGTCAACCTGAACTTGTTTCAGGTTCTCAAAGTTCATGTTCTGTTATTTTAGAAGGTGAGATTCCGAAATAAATTCGGAATGACGTTATGGACTACATTCAATAATTACTTGAAAATATTGATTTAAATAAAAAATAAGCATCTGAATATATCAAATGCTTATTTTTTTTAAAATACTTAAACTAATTTATTTTTTAACAAATTGCTTAACAATCATTGCAGCATCAGCTTTACTAAATGATGGAACTGCCATTTTTAATTTTTTGATAAACTCATTAACTTCTTTAGCACTAGCTGGGCCACCTAAATTTTGATTGTTAGAGTCAAATGAATTTGTAATTACTTTTAAATCACTATCAAGAATGATCCAAAAAGGTAAACCAACGCCACTACTTCCTTTGTTATATTTCTTTATCAAATCATCTCCCCCTGGATTTTCTAATTTTTTATTCTTTGGAGATTCCTTAACGACTACAGCAACTGTCACAAAATTCTCGTCAAAGAACTTTTTGGTACTTTCAGCTTTCATGTCTTTGGTCATTTTATGACACCAACCACACCAAGAAGCTTCGAATTTTATAAAAATAGATTTTCCTTCTTTTTTTGCTTTTACCTGTGCTTTTTTTAATAAAACAGTAGTGCTTTCTTGGGCAGATATTTGAAAGTTTACCGCAAATATCGCTACTGTAAAAAATAATAATGCTTTGATTTTCATAATGTTTTTTTTAAGAATGTTTTCAAATGTATCTTTTTAATAGGATAAACTGAGTTAAATATTGCACATATTTTTTTAATTATGTTTTTGTTTAAGTATAATTAGGATATTAAATAATAAATGACAAATATTTGTAGCATCAAAAAACAAGACATGAATTTTATTCAATTTAACCATCATCATTTTCATATTTGCACTCAAGCGAACTGAAAATGTATTGAATAAAAAAACATATATTTTAAACCCGTTTGAGTAAATCAAACGGGTTTTTTCTTACACAAGATTTTCCTTCGGTTTACTCAGACATTTTAACAAAAACATGAGTAAATTAAGAATAGCCATTCAGAAGTCAGGAAGACTAAATGAAGACTCCTTACAAATTTTAAAAGATTGTGGAATTTCTATAGACAATGGAAAAGACCAATTAAAAGCAACAGCAAGTAACTTCCCGTTAGAGGTTTTCTACTTGAGAAACGGAGACATTCCTCAGTATTTACGTGATGGTGTTGTTGATATTGCTATTATTGGAGAAAATGTATTGCTAGAGAAAGGAAACGATTTACTGTTCGTAGAACGTTTAGGCTTTTCTAAATGCAAAGTTTCTATTGCAGTTCCTAAAGAATCAACAGCAACCACTTTACAGGATTTAAAAGGAAAACGCATTGCAACCTCATATCCAGAAACGGTTAAAAAGTATTTAAAAAATGACAATGTTGATGCACAAATCCACATCATTAATGGTTCAGTAGAGATTGCGCCAAATATTGGTTTGGCTGACGGGATTTGTGATATTGTTTCTAGCGGAAGTACTTTATTTAAAAATGGATTAAAAGAGATTGAAGTATTATTAAAATCTGAAGCAGTTCTGGCTGTTTCTCCTTTAATTTCTAAAGAGAATCAACTAATTCTAAGTAAACTTCAATTCAGATTACAAGCTGTGTTGAAAGGACAAAACTCTAAATATGTATTGCTAAATGCTCCAAATAATAAGCTAGAGGAAGTCATAAGTGTTTTACCAGGAATGAAAAGCCCAACAGTGCTTCCATTGGCAACAAAAGGTTGGAGCTCTGTACATTCAGTAATTCCGAAAAATCAATTTTGGGAAATTATTGATGTACTAAAAGAAAAAGGTGCAGAGGGAATTTTAGTATGTCCAATAGAAAAAATGGTGCTGTAATGAAGATCATAGATAAACCAAATAGAAAAGACTGGCAAACAATTTTACAAAGACCAACACAGACGGTTAATGACATTGAAAGTAGTGTCAATACTATTTTTGATTCGGTAAAAATGAATGGAGATGTTGCCATTTCAAAATTCACAAAACAGTTTGACAAAGTAAACTTGAATACATTTCTTGTTTCACAAAATGAAATTGAAATAGCAATTAACACTATTTCTAATGAATTAAAAGAAGCAATTACTCTAGCCAAGTCTAATATTGAGAAGTTTCACAATGCACAACAAACCGATGCGGTATTTGTAGAAACAACAAAAGGAGTGCAATGTTGGCAAGAGAAAAGACCAATTAAAAAGGTTGGCTTGTACATTCCTGGAGGAACAGCTCCGTTGTTTTCTACCGTTTTGATGTTGGCAATTCCTGCAAACATCGCAGGTTGTAAAGAAATTGTGATGTGTTCTCCGCCAGATAAAAATGGGGAAATCAATTCGGCAATTTTATATGCAGCGAATCTCTGTGGAGTCACTAAAATTTATAAAGTAGGCGGAATTCAAGCCATTGCAGGAATGACATTCGGAACTGAAAGCATCCCGAAAGTGTCTAAAATATTTGGGCCAGGGAATCAATTTGTAACAGTAGCAAAACAGCTAGCAACTAAATTTGGAGTCGCTATTGATATGCCGGCTGGACCAAGTGAGCTATTGGTTTTTGCAGACGATTCTGCAAATGCAGCATTTGTAGCATCTGATTTATTAAGTCAAGCAGAACACGGAGTAGATAGTCAAGTGCTCTTAGTGTCAACTTCAAAAGAAATTATAGAATCGGTTAAGAGTGAGTTACAAAAGCAGCTCAGCGAGCTGACTAGAAAAGAAATCGCAACCCAAGCTATTTCAAACTCAAGGTTCATTTATGTTGAAAATAAAGAAGTAGCATTAGAATTGATTAACGAATATGCTCCTGAGCACTTTATTATATGTTCAGAAAACGAGGTCTATTTTATCGATAACATTGATAATGCAGGATCTGTTTTTATTGGGAATTACACACCAGAAAGCGCAGGAGATTATGCGTCTGGAACCAATCATACCTTACCAACCAATGGGTTTTCAAAAGCGTACTCTGGTGTGAATTTAGATAGTTTTTTAAAGAGTATCACTTTTCAGAAAATTTCAAAAGTAGGCTTGCAAAATATTGGAGGTGCAATTGAAACCATGGCAGAAGCAGAAGGGCTACAAGCACATAAAAATGCAGTGTCAATACGATTAAAAGAAATTAACAACTAAAATGTCACCTCGAGCATTACTGAAATGAAAAACATTTTCATTGAAAGTAGTGAACGAAGTTTATCGAGAAGTCTTATTATGAAAACAGATTCTATTATTCAAAATCTCATTAGAGAAAACATCAAGAACATTCAGCCGTACTCATCGGCTAGAGATGAGTTTACTGAAACTAATTCTAAGTTGGTGTTTTTAGATGCCAATGAAAATCCATTTGAAAACGGGGTAAATCGATATCCAGATCCACAGCAGAAAAGGATAAAAGAGAAATTATCGGAAATAAAGAATATTGCTGTAGAAAATATCTTGCTAGGTAATGGAAGCGACGAAGTATTGGATTTGATTTTTAGAGCATTCTGTGAACCAAATAAAGACAATATCATAATTTTACCACCTACTTACGGAATGTATAAAGTATTGGCTAATATCAATGCTGTTGCCATAAAAGAAGTGGAATTGACAACTAACTTTCAACCAAAGACACAAACCATTTTATTGGCAGCAAATAAACAAAGTAAAATTTTGTTTCTGTGTTCTCCAAACAATCCAACAGGGAATAGTTTTTCAAGAGTTCAAGTGGGAAAAATCCTAAGACAGTTTAAAGGAATCGTAGTAATTGATGAGGCTTATATCGATTTTTCTGAAGAAGAAAGTTGGTTGAGTCGTTTGGAGGAATTCCCAAATTTAATTATCACCCAAACCATGTCTAAAGCTTATGGAATGGCAGGAATTCGATTAGGGGTTTGTTTTGCCTCAAAAGAGATTATCAACGTTTTGAACAGTATCAAGCCTCCTTATAATGTAAATGAATTGACCCAGCAAAAAGCAATTGAATGTTTAGAAAATGTAGATGAAATTTATAAGCAAGCCAAAATAATTGTATCAGATAGAAAAGCACTTAAAATTGAATTAAGCACTTTGAATCTTGTTGAAGAAGTATACCCTTCAGATGCAAATTTCTTACTTGTTAAAGTTAACAATGCGAATAAAATATATAAAGAGTTAATTGAGGAAGGAATAGTTGTTAGAAATAGAACCAATCAACCATTATGTGAAAACTGTTTGAGATTTACAATAGGTAATACATATGGAAATGAAGAATTAATTATGGCTTTAAAATATTTAGATAAATGAAAAAAGTAGTATTTATAGACAGAGATGGAACCTTAGCAATAGAACCGCCAATCGATTATCAATTAGATAGTTTAGAAAAACTAGAATTCTATCCAGGTGTTTTTAAGTGGTTGAGTAAAATAGCAGAAGAGTTAAATTTCGAATTGGTGATGGTAACCAACCAAGATGGTTTAGGCACAGATTCTTTTCCAGCAGAAACCTTTTGGCCTGCACAGAATAAAATAATTCAGGCCTTTAAAAACGAAGGGGTTGAATTTGAGAATGTATTAATCGATGACTCTTTCCCCGAAGAAAACTCGCCAAACAGAAAACCAAGAACAGGTTTGTTAACAAAGTATTTAATAGGTAATTATGATTTAGAAAACTCATTTGTCATTGGAGACCGCTTAACAGATATTGAGCTGGCGGACAATTTAAAAGCAAAAGGGATTCTACTTAGCTCAGATTCTGAATTGAACTATGAAAATGATACACAAGTGCTGAAAACAGCTTCTTGGGAAACCATTTATGAGTTCTTGAAATTAGAGGAAAGAACAGCAAGTATAGAGAGAAATACAAACGAAACAAAGATTAAAATCAATCTGAATTTAGATGGATCAGGAAAAAGTACGATTGATACCGGAATTGCATTTTTTGATCACATGTTAGATCAAATTGCACGTCACGGACAAATCGATTTAAATATTCAGGTGCAAGGTGATTTAGAAGTAGATGAACACCACACAATTGAAGATACAGCCATTGCTTTAGGTGAAGTGTTTAATACAGCATTGGCAAACAAATTAGGAATAGAACGTTATGGTTTTTGTTTGCCAATGGATGACTGTTTGGCACAAGTAGCGTTGGATTTTGGTGGAAGAAATTGGTTGGTTTGGGAAGCCGATTTTAAAAGAGAAATGATTGGTAAAATGCCAACAGAAATGTTTTATCACTTTTTTAAATCATTTACAGATGGCGCAAAATGTAATTTGAATATCAAAGCAGAAGGAGCCAATGAGCACCACAAGATAGAAGCCATTTTTAAAGCCTTTGCAAAAGCTATAAAAGTAGCTGTAAAAAGAGACCCAGAGAAAATGATTTTGCCATCAACTAAAGGATTGTTGTAATGAAGATAGTAATTATAGATTACGGAGCTGGAAACATTAAAAGCATTCAGTTTGCTTTTAAAAGATTAGGAGTTGAAGCAAAATTATCAAATGATATTGCTGAAATACAAGCTGCTGATAAAATTATTTTCCCTGGTGTTGGAGAAGCGAGTTCAGCAATGCAGAAATTAGCAGCATCTGGTTTGGATACATTAATTCCGACCCTAAAACAACCCTTATTGGGAATTTGCTTGGGAATGCAATTGTTGTGTGATTTTACAGAAGAGAATACTACCAAAGGGTTGGGAATTTTTAACACTAAGGTAAAAAGATTCACAAACGAAGTAAAAGTGCCGCAGATAGGCTGGAATACGATTATAGACCTTAAATCAAATCTGTTTGAAGGGATTGATGAATCAGAATTTATGTATTTAGTCCACAGTTATTATGCAGAAAGTTGTGAAGAAGAAATTGCAACGACTAATTATGGAGTCAATTATGCATCAGCCTTGCAAAAAGACAATTTTTATGGCGTGCAATTTCACCCAGAAAAGAGTAGTAAAGTAGGAGAGAAGATATTAAATAATTTTATTGAATTATGAGAATTATACCAGCAATAGATGTTATAGACGGAAAATGCGTCAGATTATCAAAAGGTGATTATAGCACAAAGAAAATATACAATGAAAGTCCGTTAGAGGTTGCAAAGGAGTTTGAACAAGCAGGAATTGTTTTTTTGCATTTGGTAGATTTAGACGGCGCTAAAGCGAGTAAAATCATCAATTATAAAGTGTTAGAGAACATCGCTTCAAAAACCAATCTACAGATAGATTTTGGCGGAGGATTGAAAGCTGATGAAGATGTGAAAATCGCTTTTAATTCTGGAGCCAATCAAATTAGCGGGGGAAGTATTGCAGTTAAAAATCCAATGTTATTTAAAGAATGGATTGCAAACTTCGGATCTGATAAAGTTATTTTGGGAGCCGATGCCAATAATGGAAAAATTGCAACCAATGGTTGGTTAGAAGAAAGTACAGAAGATATTATTCCATTTATTCAAAACTATCAAAAAGAAGGTGCCCAATATGTGATTTCTACAGATATAGCTAAAGACGGAATGCTATTAGGACCTTCGTTTGAGTTGTATCAGCAAATATTAAATGCATGTGTCATTTCGAACGGTAGTGAGAAATCTAATAAATTAAAACTAATCGCTTCTGGAGGAGTTTCAACATTTGATGAGATTCCGAAACTAGCTGAAATGGGCTGCGAAGGAGTTATTATTGGAAAAGCAATTTATGAAAATAGAATTTCATTGAAACAATTAGAAAACTATATCCTAACCACCAACCATTAACCACTATATTATGTTTACAAAAAGAATCATTCCCTGTTTAGATATCAAAGATGGGAGAACGGTAAAAGGAGTTAATTTTGTCAATTTAAGTGATGCTGGTGATCCAGTAGAACTTGCAAAAATCTATGCAAAAAATGGCGCAGATGAATTGGTGTTTTTGGATATTTCTGCAACGGAAGAGAAACGTAAAACCTTAATCGATTTGGTGCTAAAAGTCGCAGAACAGATAAATATTCCATTTACTGTTGGTGGAGGAATATCAAGCATTGAAGATGTTACGCTATTGCTAAACTCTGGTGCTGATAAGGTTTCTATCAATTCATCCGCAGTTAAAAATCCGCAATTGATTAATGAATTGGCGAATAAGTTTGGTAGCCAATGCATTACCGTTGCTATTGATGCAAAAAGAATAGACGGCATTTGGATTGTACATTTGGTTGGCGGAAAAGTGCCAACAGAATTGAATTTATTTGATTGGGCAAAAGAAGTTGCAGAACGTGGAGCAGGAGAGATTCTATTCACGTCTATGGAAAACGACGGTACCAAAGATGGTTTTGCGAATGAAGCGTTGGCTGAATTGTCATCATTGGTGAATATTCCGATTATTGCTTCTGGTGGCGCAGGAAACATACAACATTTTACTGATGCTTTTATCAAAGGAAAAGCAGATGCTGCACTAGCAGCAAGTGTTTTTCACTTTAAAGAAATAGAAATAAACGAATTAAAACAAGAATTACAACGGAATCAAATTCCAGTACGACTTTAAACAAATTGTCATTTCGAATGTAGCAAAGCGTAATTGAGAAATCTATTTTAATGAGATTCCTCCACTTTGGTAGGAATGACATAAAGAACAACAATATGAACATAAATTTCACAAAAAACAATAACGGACTCGTTCCGGCAATCATTCAAGATAGTAGCACTAAAAATATATTGATGTTGGGTTATATGAATCAGGAAGCGTTTGATAAAACCATAACAACCAAGTTGGTTACGTTCTTTTCTCGAACTAAAAATCGTCTATGGACTAAAGGAGAAGAAAGTGGGAACACCTTGGAGTTGGTCGATATTAAATTAGATTGTGATAACGATACCTTGCTAATTCAAGTAGAACCAAAAGGCCCAACTTGTCACAAAGGTTCTGATACTTGCTGGAATGAAAAAAATAGAGAGAACTATGGATTTATTTCCAGTCTAGAAACAACCATTGCAAATCGAATAGTAGAAGCTGATACCACAAAATCATATGTAGCTTCTTTGTTTGCTAGTGGAATTAACAAAGTAGCTCAAAAGGTTGGAGAAGAAGCAGTAGAAGTTATTATTGAGGCAAAAGACAACAATGACGACTTGTTTTTAAGTGAAAGTGCCGATTTGTTATTTCACTATTTACTATTGTTGCAAGCAAAAGGTTTTCAATTGAATGATGTTGTAGATATTTTAAAAAATAGAAGCTAACGTTCTTCTTTTTCGATAATACTCAATGCCAATCGGATTTTAAAATAATCCAATTGTTCATCAAAATAATCAAAGTAGGCTTTTAAAGTTTTTGGGCTGTCCAAAGACTTTTTAGCTTCTTGTACCGAATCCACTTCTTTTCTAGAAACAAAATCAAATATGGCGATGTCTTTTCCTTCTAAAAATAAACGTGCAATATGAGAGTATATCGTTGGCGATTTTAATTTACGTTCAATTGAGATTTCATCAATACTTAAACCAGATTTGTACAACTCATAAGTCACTAAATGTGTTTCTGATTTCTTAGTTTTTCTAATTACTTTACTGCCCATAAAATCAATTACTTCTGCAATAAATTCAGCACCATATACTTCTGCTTTTCGTTGACCTACACCACTAATCAATAAAAATTCAGATTCAGACATTGGTCGTTCTCTTTCTATTTCTTTTAAGGTTGCATCGTTAAAAACCAAATAAGCCGGAATGTTTTCTTCCAAAGAAATTTTATATCGCAAGGCTCTTAGTTTTTCAAATAAGGTGTTGCTTTTTTTCTTTTTAATGACTTTTGATTTCTTCTCTTTCTGCGATATTTCTGCTGTAATAACAGGTTTTGTCAAATGCACAATTGTATTATCAAACAATACTTTTTTAGAAAAGTCTGTCAGTTGTAAATTGTTGTTTTTATGAAAAGCAATTTCACAAAACCCTTGGTTGATTAGCTGAATGATGTATTGTTGCCAGTCTTTCCAAGAAGTCCCTTTCCCAATTCCGAAAGTAGAAATGCTTTGGTAATTTTTATCGTTTACAGCTGCGTTATTTGCACCACGCAACACATCTATCACCGTTCCAGAAGCTTCTTGTTCTTTTAATCTATAAATGGTTGACAGTATTTTTTGAGCAATAACAGTCCCGTTAAAAAATTGAGGAGGATTCTTACATACATCACAATTTCCGCAATTATCTGCTAGCAATTCGCCAAAATAACTCAATAGTATTTTTCGTCTACAGGTAGTTGCTTCTGTAAATTGTTTCATACGGTCTAGCTTAGCAATTTGTACTTCTTCATTACTGGCACCTTGTGCAAACTTTCGCAGCTGAATTACATCAGCATAACTATGAAAAAGTAAGGCATTCGATTTCAAACCATCTCTACCAGCTCTACCAATTTCTTGGTAATATCCTTCCAAGTTTTTTGGCATGTTGTAATGCACAACCCAACGCACATTTGACTTGTCAATTCCCATACCAAATGCTACTGTTGCACAAACAACATTTATTTTATCAAAAATAAAATCTTCTTGAACCTGGCTTCTTTTATCAAAAGGCAATCCTGCGTGATAAGCAGCAGCTTTAATTCCGTTGATAGACAATTTATCTGCCAATTGCTCTGTCGTTTTTCTACTCAAACAATATACAATTCCGTATTCCTGCTTACGTTCGTTGATAAAACGAATAATTTGCGCCACTCGTTTATCAGCCAAACGAACTTCTAAAGAAATGTTTTTACGATCAAAAGAAGTAATGAATTGCTTTGCTTTTGGAATGTTTAACTGATTTAAAATATCTTCTCGTGTTGCTTTATCAGCAGTAGCTGTAAGTGCAATTACTGGTGTATTTGGTAATAATTTTTTAAAGAAGCTTAATTGTTGATAAGAAGGACGAAAATCGTGTCCCCAAGAAGAAATACAATGTGCTTCGTCAACAGCGATACAGCTAATGTATTTTTCTGAAATGATATTTTCTAATATTCTCAAACTCTCTGGAGCTACATACAGCAGTTTTAATTTTTTCTGATGAATGCTTTCTAGAATGGTAGCATGCTCATCGCTAGATTGACTGCTGTTAAAATAGGCAGCCATAATTCCGTTTGCATTCAAACCATCTACTTGATCTTTCATCAATGCAATTAATGGAGAAACCACCAAAGTAACACCTTCAAAGTGCAAGGCTGGCAACTGAAAGCAAATAGACTTTCCTCCACCAGTTGGCATAATAACCATACTGTCTTTGCGCTGTAAAACGGTTTCTATAATTTCTAATTGTTGATCGCGAAAATGATCATACCCAAAATATTTCTTTAAGGTAGTAACCATATTGTTTTGAAATTTTAGCTGCGGCATAGTTCAACAATTTTTTTTAGAGTGTAAAAATAGGGAAGAAGTGGGGAATTTGAAACGAATATTTGACCCAAATTATGAGGCATTCTTTTTATGAGATTGCCACAGTGATAATTCTTTAGTAAGACAGTAAGAATTTTATTCCCATGTAAATGGAAATCCATAAGTAGATTCTTGATAAAAAAGAATTCCTTACTATGCAGGAATGATAGCAAACGATCTCATCCGAGTGAAATACTTAAAGAGTCTGTGGATCCCAGAAGACGAGGAAGAATTTAGAAAGTTCTCCGTTTTGTTGCTTGATCCAACAAAGTGGGGACTTCTTAGAAAGTAATATAGGTTCAGTTTGTTTTCTGAAAGAATCAAAAGAAAGCCAATCTACATTTTTATGTGGCTCGAGTAACCAATCGATTTTAGTTGGAATAGAAAACTTAGCAGTGTTGAATTTTGATAATTCGTGTTGGTAGATGTAAAAACCAGTCACACAAGCTGGATTTAGTTGTTCAAATTGAATATTCTGATTGGAGTAGGGCACAAATAATTGTGCTTTAAAAAACACTTTCTGTACAATGCTGGAAACATCAATATCTACATATTTTTTCGTTTCTTCTCTATATAACAGTGGCAATTGTTTGACGCTGAGTTTTTCAATTTTCTGCTGTAAAGAATCGTTTCTATTTGGGCCAATCCAATGTTCAATTTCTGTTGTTCCTACAGAAGCATCGTACAAGTAATATTTAAATATAATCTCTAAATGAATGGGGGTGTTTCCTTGTGTAAGAACACAGTCAATCTCGCCAACGGTGATATTTTCTTTTTGGATTTGAATGTTTTCGTGAACAATTTTTATGGTTTCAAATTGCTGTAAATAACAAGAAACAAACGATTCTACACGTTTCCCTAACCTTGGGTTTTTGGTCAGTTTGCCTTCAAAAAGAGTCGTGTTTATTTCAGAAAACTGCATTTGTTTGAGTCCATAAAAAATGCCTTTCCACAGAAGTTTTGTTTCTAAAAAACCTTGGTATTGTTGCTGAATTTTTTTGCTGTTAAATTCCATTTTTTTTAAAAGAAAAAAAGATCATTTACTGAAAGAGCTAAGATAAAAGATTTGGTTGATTTTTATTGAAAAGTAAAACGTAATTCTTAATATATTTTAACGATTAATGAATAGCGAATTTCAGATACATTTTATATATTCGATGTATCAATTAGATACTACATGAAATTCGAGCAAGCAACCTTACAATTTTTAAATGACTTAACTGCTAACAACAACCGTGATTGGTTTACTGAACACAAACCAAGGTTTACAGAAATTCAGAATGATGCAAAAGTGCTCTTTGCAGAAATGCAAATAAACTTAGAGAAGCATGATGAAATTGAAAAGATGAAAGTGTATCGAATTTATAGAGATGTTCGTTTTTCTAAAGATAAAACACCTTACAATCCGCGTTTAGCAGTTTCCTTTTCTAGATTGGGTAAAGAACTTCGAGGTGGCTATTTTTTACAAATAAAACCAGGAGAAACGCTATTAGGTGGTGGATTTTGGCAACCAGAAAAAGATGACTTGTATCGTTTGCGAAAAGAAATAGAATTGGATGCAACTGAGTTTAGAGATATTTTAAACAATTCTGCTTTTAAAAAGCATTTCGGAGGAACTTTTGAAGGGGATGAATTAAAATCTGCTCCTCGTGGTTTTGATAAAGAGCACCCAGATGTGGACTTACTTCGTAAAAAAGGATTTATAGCAATTAGAAGGTTTACAGACAAGCAAGTAATGTCACCTAACTTCTTAAAGGAATTAGATGCTAGTTTTAAAGCCTTGCGACCGTTTTTTAACTTGTTTTCTGATGTACTGACTACAAATTTAAATGGGGAGTCGTTGATTGATTAATATTAGCGAAAGAGCTATTCATTTTAAATTTTCCTCACGAATTTTGCAGGATTTCCAACCCATAATTCCCCGTTAGGCACATTTTTAGTAACCACACTACCAGCACCTATCATTGCGTTATAGCCGATATTGATGCCTCCTAAAATGGTGGCATTTGCACCAATGGAAGCTCCATCTTTAAGAATTATAGTTTGAAATTTTTCGGGATATTGTTTTGAACGTGGGTACTTATCATTGGTGAAAGTTACATTAGGCCCAATAAAAACATTATCCTCTATTGTAAGTCCATCCCAAAGATATACACCGCTTTTAACGGTAACATTGTTGCCAATAACCACATTGTTCTCTATGAAAGTATGGCTACATATATTGCAGTTATCCCCAATTTCAGCACCTTTCAAAACAACACAAAACTGCCAAAAAAGAGAGTTGCTGCCAATGGATTTTGTCAGTACCTCTGCAAGTGGGTGGATAAAATAGTCATGTTTGTTATTTTGTTCCATAGTATAATGTGTAACTTTTCGTCAATGTTTTTAAAATTCAGTAACGTATAATGGTGTTTTGTTACTAAGTTAGTTCATTTAGTGCGATTTACAATTAATAAATTGAACAATGCATTCATAAACATTACTTTTACTTGGGTTGCAAACCTATACCATCATGCTTATTCGGATTTTAAGTTGAAAATAGTAGCTGCACTTACCCAATATACCTCTCCTTTTGTAACTCCAGCCCATCCTTTTTTATCAGAACCATAATACCTTCTTGAAAAGAAAAAATATTTTTCATCTGGAGACATGTATGGACAGTAATACACCCAACCATCTTCGTAAGGGAGTTTAATATTAATCGGTGCTTGCCATTTATTATTTTTTTTGAACGAAACTCTAAACCCTTTTCCATAGCTCGATATTAAATACTCCTCATTAGGGTTTATGTAGGTGCTTCCAGTATTTTTTACTACGGCTGGACTAACATCCACTGGTATATCAAATTTTCCACTTCCCAAATACTGAGCTCTACGAATGCCTCTTCCATGAGCATTTCTTGATCGGATAGACAGATAGTATAAACTTCCATCTGCAACAACAATTGGATAGGATTCTACATGATCTGTAGAAACAGGGGCTTCTACTTTTGAGGCAATTTGCCATTTTCCATGTACTTTTTTACTCATATAAACATCTGGAGGAATCCGATATAATGCAGCTGGGTTTACATCATTAGAGTAATTTTTGGGGTCTACTCCAAGAAAATACATGGTATTGCCATCTTGTGTAATTGTAGGGTCACATGCAACAGAAATCGAAATACTGTCTGGATACATTTGAATTGGTTGAGTAGGTGCCCAAATTCCATTAATTAATTCTGAATGATGAATGACAAAACTGCCGTTTACAATTCTTGAAAAAAACATTTCTGAATGCGATGCATTAAAAACAACATTCAACTCTATATTTTTGGTGTTTACTACATCAGGAGCAAATAATATGGGAGTATTATTGGGGAGTATTTGGTTGAAATAAGAAGGAGTATTTGTTGTGCAACTTTGACAAACGATTATGAATATGAATATCAATTGCAATGGGTTCTGATTTTTGAGCATTTTTATAATCTGAAATTAATTGTTACCATAATTGTGTAGGCTATTTCGGTGCAGTTTGATGTTTACTTAACAGTTGTATAGAGAGTTTATAACAGGCTATAAATAACAGTCTATTTGTTTGCCAAGTTAAGAAAAGAAGCTGTTAAGTTTATGTTATAATTTGTCCCGGTTTAGAAATAATTAGCCTTCAACTTGAATGGTCAATTGCTTTTGTAATTAGAACGACCCTACTTTAATTAGTGCAGATGCGGAAGCTCGTAAATACCATCGCCAACTAAAAAGAACAGGTAGAAACACCTGTTTAAAAAAAGAAAAGTGGCTGAGAAACCCCAACCACTTTAAAAAGAAATCTTAAAAAAATTAGATCTGGCTCAGGCCGCCATCAACTTCAATTTCTACACCGTTAATAAATGAGGCTGCATCAGAAGCTAAGAATAGGGCAGTAGCAGCAATTTCTTCAGCTTTACCAAAACGTCCCAACGGTACTGCTTGTGCAAAGCCTTTTCCTAATTCTTCTACTACTTCTCCTGGTAAGCCCATTTTACCATAAATAGGCGTTTCAATTGGTCCTGGTGCAATGCTATTTACACGAATTCCTCTTGTTTTTACTTCGCTTGTTAATACTCTTGCAAAGGAGCGTAAGGCACCTTTACTAGCAGAGTACACTCCAAAACCATCAAATCCTTTTTGACTAACAATAGAGGTGGTAAATAAAATTGATCCACCATCATTCATCTGTGGTAAAGCTTCTTTTACAGTTAAGATGGGGGCTTTTACGTTTACATCAAATACTTCTGTATAATGCGCTGCTGTAATGTCTGTAGCAGGTGCAACGGGTGCAACACCTGCATTTAAATATAAGATGTCAATCTTACCATAAGCATCTGTTGCTGTTTTAATCAAACGAATATTGTCTTCTTCATTGGAAACATCACCTACAAACGAGGTAAAGTCTCCTGTTAATTGGTTGGTTGCTTCAGTTAATGCTTCTGCTCGTCGTCCTGCTAAAACTACTTTTGCTCCGTTTTCTAAAAATAGTTTTGCAGTTGCTAATCCTATTCCGCTATTTGCGCCTGTAATCACGGCTACTTTGTTTTTCAATGTATTCATGTTTTGTTTGTTTTTATTTGAAACGTTCGTTCCAAACGTGATTAAAAAAAATTAATTTAGTACTGAAAGGGTAGTGTATACTACACTTTCTAATTGTTTGTGATCTTTCGATAAAATGCCGCTTACTTTTAATCCTTGAAAAGCGTTTAATAAATACACACCATACGCGGTGGGTGTTTGTGTGGTATTAAAAACTCCTTCTTCTTGTCCTTGTGCTACCAAAGATTGAAATAACTGGACCATGTTTTGCTGGTTATTGCATAAAAATTGATTGATTCCTGTTTCCTGATTGGCCATTTCAGTAGTACAGTTATTAATCAGACAGCCATTGTCTGTACCGTTTGTACTCTTAACAACATTCAATAAAAAGATGGCTTCTAAAGTTTCTTTTGTTCCTTTAGCTTGCTTCATAATTTTTTGAATCTTACCGTGAGCTTCCGATTGGTATGAACGTAGGCAATCCATATACAAATCTAATTTACTCCCAAAAGTATTGTAAATACTAGAGCGATTTAGCCCAGTAGCATCTACCAAATCTTGCATAGAAGTTAAACTATAACTCTTTGTATGAAAGACTTCAGTGGCTTTTTTGAGTACCAACTCTTTGTTAAATGTTTCTACTTTTGGCATTTTATCTGGAATGAACGTTTCAAAGGTAGTTCATTTTTTAAATCTGGCACTAAAAAGAAATGTTAAAGTTTTAAACTGGGTTGTATTTCTCCAAATTAATTTTGAACGGACGCGAGGTTCTGTTGATATTTTTTTAAACTACCTTGGGTATATTCCTCGGTCAGTTCGATTGCTTTTTGATACATCAATCGGGCATTTTTAAAATCTCCCATTGCTTTATACACATCACCATAACAATTAAAGACTCTAGCAGACCAAGGATAGTCTTTTATGCCTTTTTCTAAGAGTTTAAAAGCCGCAGTTGTATTGCCATGTTTTAAATAAAATTCTCCATAATTTACATATCTAAAGTCACGTATATAATCTATTAGAAAATACTCTAGTTTATGGATTAAAAATGTAAACTCTGTGTAGGCATCTGCTCTCATGGCAATTCGCAAGAGGTTTATTTTTGTTCTGAAATGGATGTCTGAAGAAATTCCATATTTCTGACCGTATTTTTTATAAAAGTCAACCACATATTGATAACCGCCAGCGTCTTTATAATCTTTGTATGAAGCAAGTTTAAGAGGAACATACGATTTATAATAGTTCTTAATTCCGTTGTAAATAATCTGATAGGGTGTAGACCAATGATCTTCATTCAAAAGCGGATTGCTTTCCCACCTTAAATTGTGAGGTGTTTTTTCTTTCAATGCTTTTGAAAATGCATTAAAGTTTTTCGTTGACCATGTTTCAGATGCACTAAGCCCAAAGTATAAATATTTCTCTTTTTTGAATGATGTTGAAGTGAATTGTTCTAGAACATCACGATTCCAGTTGATTCCACTTGCCACAAAATAAGCAGAGAACAGTTCTGGTTTATCAACTAAGGTGTGAAGAATAAAGTCTCCAGTATCTTCCCAGCCAAAAACCATACGATCTGTATTTGTTCTGTAGTGTTGGTTTACATATTTAAATACTTCATGCTCTATAAAATCCCTGAATTTCAATTCGTATTTTGTTGATTTAAAATCAATTCTTCGTTGGCTCCAATTGGTTGTATTGATTCCTACAACGATAAACTCAGGAGCTCTATCACGCCAATTAAAAGCCTGTTGGAAACCTACACCATAATAAAAATAATTTTGACCGTCTAGCACGTACAATGTTGGGTATTCTTTAGTGGAAGACTGATATCCTTTGGGAAGAAAAATTTGTATTTCTCTGTTTTTGTCTAAAATTTTAGAATCAATTTGTACCGTTTTAAAAGTCTGAGAAAATGCTACCGAAGTATATAGCAGCATGCATAGTATTATTTTTAGTTTCATTTGGTGTTTTAATTTGGGGATTGTTGTTATGTGCAGGATTATAAGCTACTCGTTGTACGGATTTCGTTGAAAAAAAGAAGAAATTAACTCACCATGTTCTTTTTTAGTTCTCTTCTAAGGTATAAAACGGTAATACTCGTAGCTAATATATCAGCAATAGGAAAGGACATCCAAACGCCGTTAATTCCGAAATACTTTGGTAAAATATAGACCAATGGAATTAAAAAGACTCCTTGTTTTAATAAGGTTAAGCACAATGCTGGCAATGCTTTTCCTGCAGCTTGAAAATACGCAGAACCAATAAGTTGGGCTGTGATTACAGGTGTTGCTAAGAAAGCGATTAATAATGCATTGGGTGTTTTGCTAAGCAATTCTTTATCCTCTGTAAAGACACCAACGATTGCTTCTGGATACAATACAATTCCTACAAAAATTAATAAGGCAACGCCAGTTCCGTAGAGAATGGCAGTTTTAATAGTTTCTTTGACGCGTTTGGCATCATTTGCACCATAATTAAAGCCAGCAATAGGTAAGAAGCCTTGGGTAACTCCCAATACAGGGAATAAGGCAAACATCATTACTCGGTTGATGATTCCGTAGACTGCAATAGAAACTTCACCACCATATTTAAAGAGGGTGTAGTTTAGAATAATAATTAAGATACTGATGGTTCCTTGTCGTACAATGGTAACTCCACCTAAAGAAATGATTTCTTTTACAATTTTAAAATCAAGCACAAAGTTTTTGATATAAATGCGTAAACTACTTTTTGAAGATAAAAAGAAGCCTAAAATAAACAAACCACTTGTAGCATACGAAATGGTAGTTGCCAAACCAGCACCGTACATTCCCCAGCCAAAGAATTTTATAAATATAATATCTAAAATAATATTAACAATTGCAGGAATGATCATTGCGTACATCGCAAATTTAGGCTGACCAACTGCTCTAATTACAGGGTTTCCCATCATCGCAAATGCTAAAAAAGGCACTCCGTAAATAACCACATGAAAATATTCTGTAGCCGGAATCACAATATCGCCATTGGCGCCAAATAATTGTAAAATTGGAAAACAAAAATATGTTCCTAGAAAAACAAATAAAACAGATAAACCAATTGTTAATGTAATCTGATTACCGAAGGTTTTAAAAGCGGTGTCGAATTTTTTTGCACCCAAAGCTCTAGAAATAATTGAGCTACCTCCAATTCCAATTCCCATTCCAATTGAAGAAATAAAGAACGCAATAGGCAAGACTACTGTAATGGCTGCAATGGCCATAATGCCAATCCATCTTCCTACAAAAATAGTATCAACAATCATGTTTAAAGACATGACTAAAATTCCGATAGACGCAGGCACAGCTTGCTTTATAAGCAGTTTGCTAATCTTTTCTGTACCTAACTCGTTGGCTATTTTGTTCATTCGGGGTTTTTGGTTGCTCCAAAGATGCATTCTTTCTAATGACTATTTTCCGAAAGAAATGTTAAAGAATGTTCGTTTCACAAAACTTTAAGATTTCTTTAAGGTTGTTGCTCGTAAGGAATTAAAATAAGAATTGTGTTGTCATTTTGACAGCGCGAAGTATTAAGTCTTTCGACTTTGTTCAAGATAAACTTTGAGAAATCTCTTCATAATGAAATGCTAATTAATGTATTCCGTATGAATCCTACGAAATGACATTTATATTTATGTATTTTTGCGACATAAATAGCACAATGAACACAACCAAAAATATATTTACTTATAGCCATATTGTTGTTAAAAGCGAGTTAGATACCTTAGACCATGTAAACAATGTTGTCTATGTACAATGGATTCAAGATATTTCTATCAAACATTGGAATGATCTAACAAAAAACTGTCCTGATTTGAATTTTGTTTGGGTGGTTACACGTCATGAAATTGATTATAGAGGTCAAGCAGTTTTGGGTGATGAAATTACGTTTAAAACATGGGTTGGCGAAACTAAAGGTGTGACTTCTATTCGTCATGTAGAGATTTACAAAGGCAGCGTTTTATTGGCGAAAGCAGCAACAACTTGGTGTATGCTACATGCAAAAACCTTGAGGCCAGCAAGAATAACAGAAAGTGTTTTAAAAGTATTAAAAGTTGGTAAATAGGCGTACATTTGCACTTTCAAAATAAGCATATGTCTACATTTAAAGATTTAGGAGTTCGTAACGATTTTATCGCCTCTTTAAAAGAGTTAAAAATTACTACTCCAACAGAGATTCAAGAAAAAACTATTCCTGTTTTATTATCAACAGAAACAGATTTAGTTGGTTTGGCGCAAACAGGTACTGGTAAAACTGCAGCTTTTGGTTTGCCAATATTACATCAAATAGATCTTTCTAATAATGCTGTACAAGCGTTGATCTTATCGCCAACAAGAGAATTGGTACAACAAATAAAAAAGCAACTATTTAAATTCACAAAACACTCAGAAGAGCAAATTTTCTGTGAAGCTGTGTATGGTGGAGAAAAAATAGACAGACAAATTAAAAATTTACAAAGAACTACACATGTTATTGTGGCTACTCCAGGGAGATTGATTGACTTGATTGAGCGTGGAGAAGTAAACCTTAAAAGTGTAAAAACAGTAGTGTTGGATGAAGCTGACGAGATGTTGAGCATGGGTTTCAAACTAGACTTGAATAGAATATTAAAATATACAGACGGTAATTCTAATACTTGGTTATTCTCGGCAACCATGCCAGAAGAGATTCAGAAGATCATTAAAAAATACATGAGCCCAAGTGCCATTCGAATTGCTGTGAATGAAAATAGCTTGGTGAATGAAAATATTTCACATCAGTATATAAAAACTACAATAAAAGATAAGACCAATTTAATTATTAAGTTTTTAGAGAAAAGACCTAATGATAGAGGAATTATTTTTTGTAGAACTAAAGCTGGAACTCAAAATTTAACGGAGCAACTACAAGAAGAAGGTTTTTCTGTAGAAGCATTAGAAGGAAACATGCAACAGAAAGAGCGTGATAGAGCCATGCGTATCTTTAAAAAAGGAGACTGTCAATGTTTAATCTCTACCGATGTTTCTGCACGAGGAATTGATGTAAATAACTTAGCATTTATCATACACCATCAATTACCAGAGCAATTAGAATATTACACACATAGAAGTGGAAGAACTGCAAGAGCTGGGAAAACAGGATTTTCTTTGGCCTTAGTATTGCCTTATGAATTAGAACAAGTTCATAAGATTCAAAAAGATTTAAATATCAAATTTACAGAGATTTCATTTTAAAAAATGGATTTAATTTACGTTTTAGATATCATCGGAACGTTTGCTTTTGCAGTTTCTGGAGCGTTAGTAGCTTCTAAGAAAGATTTCGATTTGTTTGGAGTGATTATTATTGCTTTTGTTACCGCTGTAGGTGGCGGAATGACACGTGATGTTTTGATAAATGCACATCCTATTAATTGGATTGGCGATTTAAATTACATCTGGACGATTATGGCCGCTGTGGTATTCACTTTTTTATTTAAAAGTAAAATTGCACCTTTAAGTAAAACCATGTTTTTATTTGATACTATTGGTATTGGTGTATTTACCTTATTAGGAACTCAAAAAGGCTTGTCTTATGATTTACATCCTTTTATTGCCGTGGTAATGGGAATGGTTTCTTCAGTAATTGGCGGAGTGATACGTGATGTATTGACCAATGAAGTGCCCTTAATTTTTAAGAAAGAAATTTATGCTTCTGCATGTTTAGCTGGTGGAACAATATATTTAGTGACCAACCATTTTCAGTTACCAGAAAACGTACAGTTTATAGCAACTATAGTAACTGTGATACTTATTAGATCATTAGCAGTGAAGTATCATTTAGAATTGCCCAAAATTAAAGATGATCTCTTCGGAAAAGTAAAATAAAAAAAACGCTAGAAAATATTCTAGCGTTTTTTTTTACGTGTAAACTACTGTTAGTTACTTTATGTCTTTTAACAATTCTCTAATAGAACGCTCTAATTGCTGATCTCTTCCTTTATCGACAACACCAGGCATATTCTTTACCTGAATTAAAGGATTTGTTTGATTGTTTTCCATCCACTCACCAGCTTTGTTCTTTGCGCTGATAGGAACAACTCCCCAATACGAACCGTTTGGTAACCCTTCCCAGCCTGCAAAGCTACAAGTTCCTGGGACTGGCATTCCTACCGTTTTTCCTATTTTTAAATCGGTGTATCCTTGCGCATAACAATGACCATCAGAATACATACTTTCATTAAAAATAGACAGTGTAGGTTTTGTCCAACGAGAAGTTGGTTCTCCTCCCACAACTTTAGCTTCTGTTTCATAAGTAATAAATTGAGTACCTGTAAAGAACATTGCTAAATCTGCCACTAAATCTCCACCGCCATTAAAACGTGTATCAATAATCATTGCTTTTTTATCTGCATATTTCCCCATCATATCTTGGTAAATACTTCTATAAGGTCCATCTCCCATTCCAGGAATATGTACATATCCAAGCTGACCGTTACTTCTTTTTTCAACTTCCTTTGCATTTGTCTTTACCCATCTTTTATATAATAAGTTGTTTTCTGCTCCTATAGAAATTGGTTTTACGGTAATGGTTAGTGTTTTTTTAGTTCGATGGTCTAAAATGTCTAACAACATAAATTTACCACTCTTTCTGTTTAAGTATTTAGCAACATCTTGGTTTTTGTCAATTGTCTCACCATTGATTTTCTGAATTAGCATTCCGGCTTTAATCTTAAACTTTGCTTTATCTAAAGGACCACCTTTGATAATTTCATCAATTAAGATTCCGTCTCCTTTATGTTTGTAATTCATGAAAATACCTAAAGATGCTGTTGCATCTGCATTAGAAACACTGCTGCCTCTATAACCTGAACCGGCATGAGATACATTTAGCTCTCCTAACATTTCTGATAACATTTCAGAAAACTCATGTCCATTACCAATATGTGGTAAATACTTTTGATATTCTTTCTTCATCTGTTTCCAGTTGATACCATGAAAAGTTGGCTCATAGAAAATAGCATTTGTACGAATCCAAACATGATTGAACATTGCAATTCTTTCTGAAGCTTCATCAAATTGCATTTCTCCTTTAATTTTTACACTTTTTTGTTTCCATCCAGTAGGAGTGATTTTAGAAATCTTACCACTACTTAATAAGTATAAGTTTTTCTTCTCTTTATCCCATTGCAAACTTCCACCACCAGCATTTAATTTTAAGACCATTTTGGTAGCTCTTGTTCTTAAATTTGTACTCCAAAGGTTTGCTCTTCCTTCGAATCTTGATAAGTAATATAAGACATCTCCTTTTTTAGACAATACAGCATCACCTAAGCTAGAAGAATGAATTGTTAACCGTTTGGTTCTGTCTTTCATATTGTCCCAATCAAATGTAAGTGGAGTAGGACTTTTCTTTTTATCTGTCTTTTTCTTGTCAGTTTTCTTTTTCTCTTTGGCTTTTTTAGCTTCTTCTTTAATCGCTTTCATTAGTTTGAAGTCTTCATCACTCAAATTGAATTCATCCCAAGCATCTTGCGTAAAGAACATGCTATATACATCACTTTGAGATTGCCCACTTGTAGCGTATGATTTGAGTCCGTTTCTATTGCTAAACCAAATCATCTGCTTACCACCATTTACCCATTTTGGGCTGTAATCGTAGTATCCACTTTCGTTTAAGTTTACACGTTTAGAACCATCTGCAGCCATTAATAAAACCTCGCCGTTACTTAGTGTTTTTCCCCAGCCTACCAATAGCCATTTACTATCTGGACTCCATGTGAAATTTTGATCTCCATCTCTCATATGAAATAGATCTTTTGGTGTAAGTAAGGTGGTTTCTTTGTTTGATTTTAAGTCGATTACTTTCAATGTTCTTCGCCCTTCTACATAGGCTAGTTTTTTATCATCTGGCGAATATTGAGCCAAGTAATTATCGAACTTGTTTTCTAGTACAACAGATTCCTTAATCAATGTTGCAGCATAGAAGAAAGGCTCTTCTTTACGTAGCTTTTCTGTTTTGTAAATGCTCCATTTTCCATTACGTTCACTACTATATACAACAGATTTTCCTTCAGGACCCCAAGTTACAAAACGCTCATTTTCTGGAGTATTAGTCAATCTTTTTGTAAATGATTTATCTACAGAAGTTACAAAAACTTCTCCTCTTGCTATAAAAGCAATTTCTTTTCCGTTAGGAGAAATAGCCATTTCTTGGATTCCTCCATTGATAGAAATAAACTTATCGCTGTTATCTATATTCTGTGTGGTAATTTTTACGTTTACTTTAGAAGGTTTTTTGCCTTCTTTCATAGTATATAATTCACCGTCAAATCCAAAAGAAATAACACCGTTACCAACACTTAAAAAACGTACTGGATGTAGCTTGAAATTAGTGATTTGTTGAGACTGACTTGGATTGTTTAATGAAAGTTTGTGCACGTTAAAAGTGCCACTTTTTTCACTTAAATAGTAGATGCTTTTTTCATCAGTACTAAAAACGGGTTGTCTATCTTCTCCTTTAAAAGAAGTAATCATTTTATGGTTTTTTGTTTTGGTATCATAGGTCCAAATGTCTCTTGTAATAGAAGAGGTGTGGTGCTTTCTAAATTCGTTTTCTCCACCTTTTTTATCGTGATAGACCATGGTTCTACCATTCTTAGAGACCTGAACATATTCTGCGGGAATCGTAAAAACTTGTGAAATTCTCCCGCCTTTAACAGGAACACTATACAATTCTGGTTGAGAACCAGTTGGATATTGTCTGTGTTTTACATCATCTTGTCGAGTTGTAGCGAAGAGGATATCCTTATTGTTTGATGAGAAAGAAAATGGCTTTTCGTTTGCCGAATGAAACGTAAGTCGTGTTGCAGCACCGCCTTTTGCTGCCATAACAAAAACATCAAAGTTTCCATATCGATTAGAAGCAAAAGCAATTTTAGACCCATCTTTACTCCAAACAGCCATATAATCATGTGCTTTATGAAACGTCAATTGCACAGCGTCACCACCAGTTGCTGAAACTTTATACAAATCTCCTTTATAGGTAAAAGCAATTTGAGACCCATCTGGAGATATGGAAGAATATCGCATCCATTTTGGATTGCTTTGTCCGCTGACTGTCAGACTAATAAATAGAAATAAAAGTGTTAGTTGTTTCATGATTATAATTTTTCAACTAAACTAATCATTTATTTTAAAATAGGATTTTATAAAAAAGGAAAAGTATTGTTAAAGCCTTTTCATTTGGTACTAAATTAATTTTATCTTCACAGAAACCTATATAACTTATATTAAAATGGAAGCTTTGGTATTTAAAAACATAGAAGAGTTTAGAAGTATGATGGGGGAAGAGTTACCAACCTCTGATTGGATTACTATTACTCAAGAAATGATTACTGATTTTGCCAATGCTACTTTTGACAGACAATGGGTACATGTAGATGTTGAGCGTGCAAAAAAAGAATCTCCTTTTAAAAGTACCATTGCACATGGTTTTATGTCAGTTGCTTTATTGTCAAAATTCTTAGGAGATATGGTTCAAATACAGAGCGTAAAAATGGGGTTGAATTACGGATTAAACTATGTTCGTTTTATGAATCCTGTCCCTGTAAATAGTAATGTAAGATTGAAAAGCTCAATACAAAATATTGAGACACATAAACTAGGCGTGAAGGTTACTTTTTCTTGTGCTGTTGAAATAAAAGGTGAGGAGAAACCTGCTTGTGTAGCAGAATTTTTAGCCTTGTTTTTTGAATAAAAAAATCACCTAATCTCTTAGGTGATTTATAAGTTTATTGTTGATTAGAGTTATGACAACCAACCATTTGCTGTTGCCTTTTTAGCATACTTCACTAAAAAGAAAGCGATCACTGCTATTGCAGCTAACATGCTATATTCAAAGGCACCATAGAATTCTCGAGCTCCTGTAAAAAACAAATTATTTATTGTTTGTATTAATACTGCAGCAAAAGATAGTTTTAATAAAAAGTTCGCTGTTTTCTTTCTCATCAGCATAAAGATACATCCTAAAGCTCCAGCAAATACAGCAATTGCAAAAACTGCTGTGTACCAACTAGGTAGGTTATTTGTAAGCTCCAAAAGTTCTGGCTTATCTACAAATTGTGCTCGATGACCTTCTGTATCATAAGCTTGTTGTACATAGGCATTTACACCCATTGCATTCCATACTAAGGCAAGAATACCTACTACCCAAAATACTGCATTTGGTTTGTTTGTTGAATCAGTCATAAATTAATTTTTAATAGTTATTTGAACTACAATATAGGTAAAATCTTAATTTTTAACAAATTATAAATCTTGAGAGAAAGAATTTTTCGGAAAGTTTTTAGCTTTTTCCTATTATAAAACCTAGAAAACTACGTACTTTTGCAGCTTCCATTTATTAGAAATATATGTCAGATATTACTGTAACTACAGAATTAGAAGAACGCAAAACTGGTAAAGATTTATACAGTTATCAGAAAGGAGCGATCAACAAAATATTTACCCTTTTTGAAGATGCTCCAGAAGATTATCACTTGTTATATCAACTACCAACTGGTGGTGGGAAAACAGTGATTTTTTCTGAAATGGTTAGACAGTATTTAAAGCATCATAAAAAGAAAGTATTAGTGATGACGCACAGAATAGAACTGTGTAGACAAACGTCTAGAATGCTTGGTGAGTTTGGTGTTGCTAATAAGGTGGTTGATAGTACCGCTAATTTAGATGATCAATCAGAATATTCTTGTTTTGTTGCCATGGTTGAAACGCTAAATAATCGTTTAAATGATGATAAATTAGATATTTCTGATATTGGTTTGGTAATTATTGATGAGGCGCATTATAATTCTTTTACAAAACTTTTTAAATTCTTCGAGAAGTCTTTTATTTTGGGTGTTACAGCAACTCCTTTGAGTTCTAACATTAAATTACCTATGAAAGATAATTATAATGAATTGATTGTTGGAGAAACAATTGAGTCACTTATAGATCATAATTTCTTAGCGAGAGCAAAAGTATTTTCATACAATGTTGGACTGACTTCATTAGTAGTTGGATCTAATGGAGATTACACTGTAAAGTCTTCTGAAGATTTATATTCAAATACGTTAATGCTTGGTAAACTATTACAAGCTTATGAAGAACGCTCAAAAGGAAAGAAGACATTAATTTTTAATAACGGAATTAATACATCAATTCATGTATATGAAACTTTTAGATTGGCTGGTTATCCCGTTGCACATTTAGATAATACAGCTAGTAAAAAAGAAAGAGCTTCTATTTTAAAATGGTTTAAAGAAACTCCAAGCGCCATTTTAACATCGGTTAGTATCTTAACCACTGGTTTTGATGAGCCTACTGTAGATTCAATCATCTTAAACAGGGCTACAAAATCATTGACTTTATACTATCAAATGATTGGTAGAGGGTCAAGAATTTTAAAAAACAAAACGCATTTTAATATTATTGATTTAGGAAATAACTTTCACAGATTTGGTCCTTGGGGAGCAGATCTTGATTGGCAGCAAATATTTAGATCTCCAAATTTCTATTTAGAGAAATTATTGAATGATGAAGAGTTAGAAGATACTTTTGGTTATGAAATGCCAGATGCTTTACGAGAAGAGTTTGCAAACTCTAAAGACATTTCTTTTGATGTAAAGCAAACTTATTTGGATGCTATAAAAAATAGAGAATCTACTAAAGTTGTTTTAGAAAAATCATTGGTACACCATGCTAAAATCTGTATAGAAAATAGTGAAGATATCTATGACGCACTAGACCTATCTAAAAAGTTAGGAGATGATATCGACTTTAGATTGCAACGTTATTCTAGATGTATTGCAAAAAGCACACATAACTTTATGGATTGGTTAAAGAATGATTATAGAACAAAATTAAGATTGTTTTTACGTAGCAATTTTGATGAAATGTTTGAAGAAATTCACGGTAGACCTCCAGAGGAATAAATAAATTATGAACTAAGAGTGAAGTTAACCAGAGAAACTATACTTATTATAGTAGCATTTTTTGCTATTTATATAATTTGGGGATCAACATATTTGTTGAATAAAATTGCGGTTACAGAGATACCACCATTATTTTTATCTTCAATTAGATTTATACTTGCAGGTATTATCATTTTTATCATTGCAGCCTTTTTAAAAATACCTTTAACCATTACTAAAAAACAATTGCTAAATAATGTTTTAGCAGGCTTTCTGTTTTTGGCTTATGGAAACGGTGTGTTTGTTTGGGCATTGAGGTATGTAGATACAGGTTTTGCTGCTTTAGAAGCGTCTTCTTTGCCATTAGTTGTTTTGTTGATAATGAGGATTGTATACAAGAAGAAAATTCAGAATATGGCACTTTTTGGTGTTCTATTGGGTTTTGTTGGTATCTATTTATTGGTTAGTCAGCAAGAAATAACTACTGGAGAGAACAGCCTGTTGGGTGTGTTAATGATAGCCACTTGTATTGTAAGTTGGGCGTCTGCAAGCATCTTTGTTTCCATAGCAGATTTACATAAAAACTATTTTGTGAATTCTGGATATCAGATGTTATGTGGGGGAATCCTATTATCTATTTTTAGTCTGATAATAGGAGAAACATGGACATCTCCATTTGATTGGCAACCAAACACATTAAATTCAATGATTATTTTAATCATTTTTGGAAGCATCATAGCCTTTACATCATTTAACTTTTTATTAAAAAAAGTAGCACCAGAAAAAGTAGCAACTTCCTCTTATGTAAATCCATTAATTGCCATGCTTTTAGGATGGTATGTGTTAGATGAAAAAATCACTTTACAATCAATTATTGCTGCCTCTATTTTATTAGTAGGAGTTTACTTTATCAATTCTAGTAAGAATAATAAATAATTGCTAAGATTCTATTCTTTTATAGTAATGGTTTTTGTAACAGTAATTGGTTCGCCTTTGTAGGTAAACCCAACAAGTTTTATTTCATAAGTACCTGAGTTATCTGAAGTATAAAATGAAATTTCTGACTCCTTAGAATTTATAGTTAAATTAGGATTCCACAATAACTGAGACCTGAAATCTGGGATGTTTTTGAATTGTTCTTTATCTTGATAAGACTGTTCAAAATATTTTTTCTCATCAATTGGTTTCATCAATTTAAACTCTTTTAAGTAAGCCCCTTTTGTAATAGGTGTATAATCTGTATTAAAAGTTTCAACAGAAACAACTCCACCATATAAGTGGTTTTCAAATAAAAACTTGTCTGTTATAACACCTATTGCTTTTATTTTTTTGATATCATAATCAAATAAAACTTGGTGATCTTGAACTAAGATTCCATCAATTAAAATTAAGGGTAATATGCCTTCTTTTCGTGTAGATTTATAATCTCTTACATAAAATGTATGCTTGCCTCTTTTTGTTGTAATCCAGGTATGATCAACAACTTCAACAATAGTTTCTTTAACAGAAGGAAACCTCTTAAAATCATCTAAAACATAGTTGTAATCTAAATTATAAAAAGACACTTTGGGTTTGGTACTATAAACACTGTCTTGTTTTACCGTTCTATATGCATTTTCAATTTGTACATGTTCACTTTTACTTTTAATAAAATCAAACTCTTTAGGACTCAACTTAATTTTATGAAAAGTTAAGTTTGAATAATCAAACGTTGCACTTTTGGTTAACTTTATTGTGTATTTTTCCTTTTTATTATCACTAACTTGAATAATAGCATTGTCACCCGCATAAGCATTGTTTAAATCAAAATAGAATACTCCAAATTTATTTGTCTTAGCCGTTTTAAAAACAAATGTTTTACTAGGAATTGATAAGGCAACCTTAATATTTGCAACAGGCTTATTGTTTTTAGAAACAATTCCTGTTATTAATTCTCCGTTAATTTCTGGTGGATATACTATATAACTATTATTTTGCTCTGAAAACTGAATGGTAGAATTTTTAAATTGATTTTTGTAATTTATTACAGTCGACTTTTCTGGAAGAGCAAATTGGTTTACTTTTCTGATTGATAATGTATAGTTTCCAAAAGAAGATTCATTGTTTAAAGCTTGAATATTCAAAGTTATTTTTTCTCTTTTAGTATAGGTTGTTTTTTGAAGTTTAAGAGCAATGTCTTTTGAAGTACTATTTGTAATTAATGAATTTGTCTTTGCAATATCACCTTCTGTAACCACTATTTTATCTGCTATAAATGGATTGATAATATCTACATCACTTTGAAAAAAGGTTGTAGCACCTGCATTTCGCATCCATTGTGTGTAGGCTATCAATTTGTAATTCCCTGAAGAAAGAGTAAACGGAATTATATAATCTCCTGTTCCAGTAGCTGCGTTTAAACGAATTTTATGTTTGAATAAACTGTTTTTATTTTCATCTATAAGTTCTACATAGGCAATCTTACTGATTCCTTGTGAATTGTCTGGGTTCAAACAATAGACCTTATATAGTAATTGCTCACCAGAAAAAAGAGTGTTTGAGTTCTGTTGTATAAATATATTTTCTATGTCAACATTACTATAGGTTGAGATTAACTTTTTACTAACACTAACTTGTCCTTGAATTTTTATAAAAACTAGGAATAGGATTGTAACAAAAATTTGATTCTTTTTCATGTATTTAAATTTATTATATGTTTATTCTAACCAAAAACTTGGCTTTATATTTGTTCCAAATGCTGTGCAATCACCACATTCTTTTTGTGTTAAAATGTATGGACCAGGTAATATGTCGGTTGGATTATCATTGTATGCAAAAAACAACCAACCATTTGATTCTATTGCGTCAACCAATTCTGTAGAAGTTCTTTGCTCATTAATATCATTAGTAGGGGCAAAAAAACCACACTTTTCAATATATCTTGGACGGCCAGTAGCAAAAAAATCTCTATAATTAAAGAATACCCTTTTAGAAGTTGCAGAAGCTACTTCGAAAAAACCGATTACTGTATTGTTTTTATTTGATGTTGAATATATGTTTCCATTAAAAAAGCCTGGCTGACTTTGAGATAATAGACTTGATGAATTCGTAAACTTATTTAAAATTGAAAAATAAGTATAGGCTTCGTATGATTGTACATATTGTTTCACGAGAATGCTATAACGTTCAGAAATAATAAAATCATCAGCGAGTATTTTTCTAACAGCAAATTGCACTCGGTCTTTAATTAAATCTTTAGTACTTGTTTGAATAATAGCATTAGATTTTTTTGTTTGATAACAAACTTCTGTGTCAAAATCAGTTTTTAGGACAATATCAATTGTTTTAATTGGCTCTGTTGGTAAGACTACGGCTTGTAAAGAATCCCAGTTAGGAGCAACTATTTTATAGGTTTCCTCATAGGTATATCTATAATACCTAGATTCTCCAGAAGCATCAAAACTATTTACAAATAATCTAAATTCGTCACTACCATTACTATTCGTGTTTAATTTCACAGAAACCTCATCAATTGTAGACTGACTAGTAGTTTTTGCTAGTTTTGATTCATATTCATCACCTGTTGATGTGGTAATAAATAATTGGTAATTCATGTCAAACTGTGCACTAAATTTCAAACTAGATGTATACAAACCAGGTGATGATTCACTAAACTCATAGGTGTTTTGATTTTCATCTTTAATTAAAACAATTGCATTTGTTTCTGGAGTAATAAAATCATCTGATAATAGTGTAGAGTTAGAAATTTTTACTTCTTGAAATTTCACTTCATTAGTAATTGTAGCCTCTACTACTATAGCATTTTCAAACTCATTTTGTTCAATTTCAAATGGTTCTGTACATGCATATAACAGTAAGCTTGCTAATAAAGCAATGCTTAAATAATGGTTATATGTAGGTTTCTTTAGCATTAATATTCAATTAATCAATCCAAAAACTTGGTTTTACTGTAGTTCCATATATTCTACAATCATTGCAATCATTTTTGACCATTGAATATGGACCGCTTACACCAGCAACTATAGGATCTGGATTCATTTGATAAAATGACCAAAGTCCAGATTGTATAAAAGCGATGAGTATAGATTCTCCAAACTCATCTACAAGCTGAGGGGCTACTGGTTTACAGCCACCTGGGTAATCTGGTATTTCTTCAAGATCAAAATCACTATAATTATAAAACACTCGTTTAGTAGAGACAGAGGAAACTTCAAAAAGTCCAATAACTCTTTCGTTACTTTTTGTTACTGAATATATATTCCCTTCAATAAAGCCTGGTTGCGTTTGTGAAAAAATATTTTCAGGACTACTTGAGAATTTCTCTAATGTTTTGTAATAATTATGAGCTTCTCTTGTTTGTACAAATTGCTTTAGTAAGATACTATATCTGTGCATTATAATATAGTTATTGGGTAGAATTTTTCTTACAATAAATTTTGAGACCCTATCTTCAGTTAATCCAGTGGTTTCAGTAATCACAATCTCATTTGAAATTCTTGTATTATAACATGTTTTTTTGATGAAATTATTTCTATTGTAAATGGTGTCTACAACAGGAGGGGTAATAGAATGATAAATTGCATCGTAAGCAGACCAATATGGTGAAGAAATTTTATAGGTTTCCTCATAAGTATATCTATAAAATTTAGAACTATTTGTTGCGTCAAAACTATCTACATTTAACCTAATCTCTTCTTTGCCATCTGTATTTAACTCTTTGGTCATATATAAATCATCAATTTGTGAGATCGCTGTTAATTTTTCTTTTTTTGATTCATATGCTTCACCAGTAGACCTTGTAATTTTTAATTGATACTCTTTATTAGGTACAGCTTTAAATTTTACTGTAGATCTATATAAGCCGTCTTCTATCTCTATAAGAGTATATGTTGTTTGATTGTCTTCTGTTATTTGAACAGTAGCTGCCGTTTCCAAAACTGGTGTATCTTCTTCTAAAGCATATGTTGTTGACAATTTTACCTCTTGGTATTTCAATTCATTGGTTAATGTCGCTTCAATAATCAAAGCACTTTCAAAGTGCTCCGTTTTTATAGTAAAAGACTCTGTACAGCTAAATGTAAAAGCAGTGAGTAAAATTAATAAGAGGTAGTTTTTCTTTGTTCTCATAGTTTAATTTTTTAATCTACCCAAAAACTGGGTTTTATATTAGAACCATATACTGTACAATCTCCACAACCTGTTGGTTTTAAAATGTAAGGACCTGGGTAGATTAAACTTACTTTTAAGTTTTCACTATAATATATCCATTTCCCAGATTCTAATGCCAAAACTAATGGAACAATTGGATCATAGTCATGTGTAATTTCTGGAGCCATACTTTCGCAAGTTTGTGGATACGGTGGCCTACCTGCATCAAAAAAATCTCTATAGTTAAAGAATATTCTTTTAGATGAAACTGATACTACTTCAAAAAAACCGATTACTTTACTATTCTTATTAGAAGTTGAATATACATTTCCATTAAAAAAGCCAGGTTGACTTTGAGATAATAAGCTTGAAGTATTTGAGAATTTACCTAATGTTTTATAATAATTATATGCCTCATAAGACTGTACATGTTGTTTTACAAGTATACTATAACGACGAGATATACTAAAATCATTAATAGGGATTCTTCTTATTAAAAACTGAACTCTATCCTCAGTAAGTCCAGTTGTTTCTGTTTGAATTATAGTGTTAGATTTTTTTGATTGATAACAAATCTTCTTTGGTAAACCTGTTTTTTTTACAATTTCAATTATAGGTCTATATCTATTTATAATATTTGCTTTATAAGGTGAATAGAATGGAACTACTACCTTGTATGTTTCTTCGTAGGTATATTTATAATATTTTGAATTCCCAGTAGCATCATAGCTATCTACATACATCCTAAATTCATCTTCACCAGTAATACTTTTGTTAATTTTTACCAGTACATCATTTAATACAGATTGACTGCTTGTTTTAGCTAGTTTAGACTCAAATGTTTCTCCAGATTCTGTAATTATAAACAATTGATAGTTTGTATTTCTTTGAGCGCTAAATTTTTTAGTAGAAGTATAAGTTCCTGTTGATGATTCAATAAAATCAAATGTAGTATTGTTTTCGTCTTTTACTTGTATAATGGCATTTGTTACAGGTATATTTTCTTCTTCAGTTAATTTATATGCTCTAGACACCTGTATTTCTTGAAACTTTAATTCATCAGTAATTGTTGCCTCAACTATTAAAGCACTTTCAAAATCATTTTGCTCAATTATAAATGCTTCTGTACAGCTAAATATAAAAACAGTGAGTAAAATTAATAAGAGGTAGTTTTTTCTTGTTTTCATAGCTTATTTTTTTAATCAATCCAAAAACTTGGTTTTATATTAGAACCATATACAGTACAATCTCCACAGCCTTTAGGTACTAAAAAATATGGGCCAGGAGCCGCTTCGGTTCTTGTGAAATTAGTAGCAACATACAAAAACCCACCACCTAATGCCATAACCATTTCACTAGGACCTAAAGTTCCCGTAGGAATTATATCTGTATACGCATAAAAACTGCACTTTTCAATATATTTTGGACGACCTATAGCAATAAAATCTCTATAATTAAAAAATATTCTTTTAGATGAAACTGATGTTACTTCAAAAAAACCGATTACTTTACTATTCTTATTAGAAGTTGAATATACATTTCCGCTAAAAAAACCTGGCTGTACTTGTGATAATAAACTTGAAGAATTCGAAAATTTATTTAAATTTTTATAATAATTATATGCCTCATAAGATTGTACATATTGTTTTACAAAGATACTATAACGATGAGATATACTAAAATCACTTGCAGAAATCCTTCTTAGAGCAAACAGAACTTTGTCTTCACTAAGATTACTAGTTTCAGTTTGAATAATACCAACAGAGTTTTTAGTTACATAGCATATCCGTTGGTTTAAGTCAGTTTTTGGCACAATTATAGCCTCGGTGGCACTAATTGGCACCGCTTTTAAAGGAGACCAATAAGGGGCAACTATTTTGTATGTTTCTTCATACGTATATCTATAGTATTTAGATTTTCCTGTAGGGTCATAACTGTCTGCATACATTCTAAATTCATCTTCTCCGGTAAGACTTTTGTTAATCTCTACTTGTATGCCATTTAACACAGACTGACTGCTTGTTTTAGCAAGTTCAGACTCAAATGTTTCTCCAGATTTTGTGGTTATAAATAATTGATAGTTAATATTTTTTTGAGCACTAAATTTATTGACAGAAGTATATGTGCCTAATGGCGATTCAACGAAATCAAATGTAGTATTGTTTTCGCCTTTTACTTGAATAATGGCATTTGTTACAGGTATATTTTCTTCTTCAGTTAATTTATATGCTCTAGATACCTGTATTTCTTGAAACTTTAATTCATCAGTAATTGTTGCTTCAACTACTAAAGCACTTTCAAAATCATTTTGCTCAATTATAAACGCTTCAGTACAGCTAAACATAAAAGCAGTGAGTAAAATTAATAAGAGGAAGTTTTTTTTTGTTTTCATAGCTTCATTTTTAATCAACCCAAAAACTTGGTTTACTATTAGAACCATATACAGTACAATCTCCACAGCCTTTGCGCTTTAAAAGATAAGGGCCTGGAAATATTTCATCTCTTACTCTATTTATATCAAAATATAACCAGTTTCCAGATTCTATAGCCCTAATTAAAGGAACTGGAGGTTCTTCGAAACCTGGGCTTATTTCTGGGGCATAGTTTTCACATGTTTGTGGGTAAGGTGGTCTATGATATTTAAAAAAGTCTCTATAGTTAAAAAACATTCGTTTAGAAGAAACAGAAGAAATTTCAAAAAAACCAATTACTTTTTTATCCTTATTAGAAGTAGAATAAATATTTCCATTAAAGAAACCGGGTTGGTTTTGTGATAATAAATTAGAGGAATTAGAAAATTTATTTAAAATAGAATAATACGTATATGCTTCATAAGATTGTACATGTTGTTTTACAAGAATACTATAACGATGTGAAGTAATAAACGCATCTACAGGAATTCTTCTTAGTACATATTTTGTAACTCTATCTTCTGTTAATCCAGTAGTTTCGGTTTGAAAAATTAAGGTAGATTTTTTTGTTTGGTAACAGGTTTTTTTACTTAAATCTTTTTTTGCTATAACCTCTACTAATGGAGGTATTCTACTAAGAATATTAAATTTTAAAGAAGACCAATAAGGGGCAACTATTTTGTATGTTTCTTCATAAGTATATCTATAGTATTTAGATTTTCCAGTTGGATCATAACTGTCTATATTTATTCTAAATTCTTCTGAGCCATCAGCTCCAATATCTTTGGTAGCATATACATCATCTATTTGAGAGGTACTACTAGTTTTTTCGGGTTTAGATTCATACACTTCTCCAGAAGCAGTAGTAATAAATAACTGATAAACTGTATTTACACTTGCACTAAACTTTGCATCAGATTGATAGATACCGGGTGTTATTTCTGAAAACTCGTAGGTGATACCATTTTCGTCTTTTATAGACACAATAGCATTTGATTCTGGATGTGGACCATCTTCATCTATTTTAAATGCTTTTGAAAGATGTACCTCTTGAAATTTTTCATCTGTAGTGATACTAGCTTCAATAACTAGAGCACTCTCAAAAGAAATAGATTCAATATCAAAAGACTCAGTACAAGCATAAAAAAGGAAGCTTGTTAATACAACAAACTTTAAATAATATTTAATTTTCTTTAACATAGCAGCAGTTTTTAATCTACCCAAAAGCTGGGCTTAATATTAGAACCATATACGGTACAGTCTCCACAACCTTCAGAAACAAAAAAGTAAGGACCTGGATAAGCTTCATTTGGACTTAAATTATCTTGAAAATAAAGCCAAGTACCGTTTTCAATATAAATTGTTAATTCAATCAAATCTTCTGGTGCTACTTGATAGCAAGATTCTGCATATGGAGGCCTACCAAGATCAAAAAAATCTCTATAATTAAAGAAAACTCTTTTTTCTGACACTGAAGTTACTTCAAAGAACCCCAACACTTTTTCGTTATTATTTGATACAGAGTAAATATTACTGCTAAAAAAACCGGGTTGGTTTTGAGATAATAAGTCGGAAGCATTAGAAAATTTATTTAAAATAGAGTAGTAGGTATAGGCTTCAAAAGATTGTACATGTTGCTTAACCAAAAGACTATAACGATGTGATATTGCAAAGTCATCAACAGGAATTCTTCTTACCAAAAACTGAACTCTATCTTCAGAGAGGTTTGTTGTTTTAGTTTGAATTATTGTATTTGATGTATTTGTTTTATAGCAAATTCTTGTGTTTAAATCTGCTTTTTGTTGAATTTCAACTCTACCATTAATAAGAACAGCTTCTCGTGATGTCCAAAGCGGTGCTATTATTTTATATGTTTCTTCATAGGTATAGCGATAGTATTTAGATTTTCCTGTAGGGTCATTACTGTTTACATAGAATCTAAACTCATTATTTCCATCAAGACTAGTATTTAATTGAACAGTTATATCTTCAATCTGCGAGTTAGCTGTGGTTTTTTCTGAATTAGACTCATACATTTCACCTGATGATGTAGTAATAAATAAATTATAATTGATTCCAGTTTGTGCGCTAAACTTAGATGAAGAAACATATTTTCCTGATGTTGTTTCGTTAAAAGTATAAACTAAACCATTCTCATCTTTTATTAGTACAGTTGCATTTGTTTCAGGAACTGCTTCTTTTTCTGTTAATTTAAACGCTTTAGATATGTAAATTTCTTGAAATTTATTTTCATTGGTAATAGTAGCTTCAATAACAAGTACATTATCTGGGCTTTCAAATTCTTCTATTATAAAAGATTCTGTACAGTTACTTAGAATGGTAATAAAAAACAACGTAGCTATTGCATAAAGGGGTCTTCTTTTTCTAGCAGTCATTCTTATTAAAATTTGAAATTATATGTAATTGTAGGAACAGGTACAGAAAATATAGTGCTTTTATAAGCGTTTACTTTTCCTTCTTTTGTAACAAAAAAGACTGAGTATGGGTTGTTTCTTCCTAAGACATTATATATTGAAATATTCCAAAAACTATGAGCAAACTTTTTTATCCTATGATTTCCTTCAATATTTAAACCAATATCTAATCGGTAATAATCAGGGATTCTAAATTTATTATGATCACTATAAAATACATACTGATTTCCATTATAAGTATATTTTCCAATAGGGTACGTTATCGGGCGTCCTGTTTGATAAGCAAAGTTAAAAGACCAACTAAATCTTTTGGTCATTTTATAATTAGATACTAAACTAATATCATGAGGCTTGTCAATATTTGAAGGGAAATAGTCACCATTATTAATTCTTTCTTCACTAAAAGCGCCATTAAACTTTGTAAGTGATTTTGAATACGTATATCCCAGCCATCCATTCAATTTTCCACTAGTTTTTTTAATTAAAAACTCAACTCCGTATGCTTTACCAACTCCTTGTAACACTTCAGTTTCTACAGATTGATTAATTAATAAATCTGCACCAATCTTGTAATCAAGGATGTTCTTAGAGTTTTTATAATATCCTTCTACACTAAACTGATACATGTCATTATCAAAGTTTTTATAAGCCCCGACGGTAATTTGAGTTGATTCTTGAGGTTTAATATTTAAGCTAGAAAGTCTCCATGTATCAGTAGGTGAGGCGGTAGTGTTGTTAGATAAACTTTGTATGTATTGATATGTGCTATTGTAACTTGCTTTTAAAGAAAAGCTTGGATCTATTTTATACCTTGCAGATGCTCTAAATTCTAATCCACTATAGGTTTTAATAACTTCGTTATTTCCATAATTTCTTGTTTCAATAATCGTAGCCTCACTTTTTGGTACATCTGATTCATAAATTTTCCGTTCTCCTTTTCCAAGTGATGCATATAATGAATATCTAAGACCAAAGCTTAATAATATTTTTTCATTTACTTTAAAGTTATCATTCAAAAACAACGCGGATTCTAAAGATTTCTCTTGTTGAACCCTTATTGGGTTGACGATTGAGGCATTCCCTTTAGGAGTTTTTGTGCCAGGATTGATTACATACAGTTTACTTGAAAGACCATAGTTAAATTTATGTTTTTCATTATATGCATAGTCCATTTTTAATTTTAAATGGGTTTCATTTAGCTTATATCCTAAATCAAAATCTGAATTACCACCACCTTCATAATTTATGTCAAATTTATATTGACTGTTTGCTAGTAATAAACTTCCATTATTTTTATCATTAAAAGTATGGCTCCATTTAGCAGAGAATAAGCTATTGCTATAACTATGTAAAGAATCTGAAGTTATTTTATAATCATCGTAGCTATAATATGCTGTGATATCCAATTCATTTTTATCATCAATCTTATGTTTGTATTTTGTTATTATATCATAAAAAGAAGCAGAGCTGTTATCTAAAGAAGTATCATCAAGAGCTTTTAAGATCCAATTAGAATAAGTACCTCTGGCACCTATAATTAATGAGGATTTTCCTTCTTTAATAGGAGTTTCAACGGTGATATTACCAGTAACTGGGCCAATAGAAACTTCTGCCTTTAATTTATCAAAGTCTCCATTTTTTGTTTTAATATCAAATACTGAAGAGAGTCTTCCACCATATTCTGCTGGAGCACTACCTTTATAAATTTTAACTTTACCAGTAGTAAACGGGTTTACAGCAGAGAAAATACCGAAAAAATGAGAAGGATTATAAATAACTGCATCATCTAAGAGAATTAGATTTTGATCTGTTTTACCACCTCTAACACTATACCCTAAAGAACCTTCACCAGCAGTCTTTATTCCAGGGAGTGAAGCCGCTACTTTTAAGATGTCTCGTTCTCCTAGTACCAATGGAATATTTTTGATTTCTTCTATTTTAAATTCGGTAATACCAGTAACAACTTCTCTAATGTTTTTATCTTTTTCTGCAACAATAACGACTTCGTCTAAAATCTCAGAACTGTCTTCTAAATTGAAATCTAAGTTTCCATTATTATACAATACCACTTTTTGAGTGTTATTCTCAATTCCAAGTGCTTTGGTGCGTATTGAATAAATACCTGGGTTTAAGGTGAACTTATAGAAACCTAAACTATCTGTTACTACATTCTTATTCTTAATAGTTAAAACTAAATCTGAAATAGGTTCTTTAGTGGTTGTATTGTAAACATAACCGGTTAAGGTCACTTTTCTATTGGTAACGTTTTTAGTTTCTTTTCCAATTCTAACTAACTTGTTTACTTTTTGCTTTTTCTTTAGAAAAGAGCCAGTGTCTGTATATAAAATAGGTTTTTGAGTTTTTACAGGCTTACTTATTACAATAGTAGCGTTTTTTTCTTTTTTAGTAAATACACTTGCTATTGTGGTATGTATAAGAATGTTTTTTGTGATAATAACCTTCAAATCCTTTGTGACATGAAAGTTGAGTACCGTATTTATTAAAACACTGTCTAAGATTGTTGCTAAATCAGCGTTTACAAATTTTCCAGATACAGGAATGGTATCTAACCATTCTTTTAAATAATAAAATTGATAAGGGGTTTCGGACTCAATTTTATCAAACAATGCTAACTTACTAATATTGTTAAATTGAATCGTAATTTTTTGTTCTTCATTTTTTTGCGCGAAACTAAATTGCAGGCAAAAAAGCAAGACTATAGATACTATAAACTTCATAGAGCAATGGGTGTTTTTTTAAGAGAATTAACAATTTTTTTTTAAATGTAAGCCTTTTTATTAAGAATAAAAATTAAATCTAAAATTAGAACCCGTTAAATAATCTGATTTTAATATATTTAGCAACAAATACTAAACGTTGTCTTTAATTAATGGAAAGAAGAAAATTTATTAAAAAAGCTACATTAACCTCACTAGCTACTCTTATTGGAACCGAAATTGTTTTTGGAAGCAACATGTTTAAAGATTATCAACCGGTAGCACTCCAAAAACCAGATCCCTTTAAATTATTTCACTTAGACAATGAAATGGTTGTTTTAAATGATAAACCATGGAATATTGAGGCAAAAGCTCATTTGTTAGATGATAAGATTACTCCAAACAGTAAAATGTTTATTCGGAATAATGGTCTGATTCCTACAGAGATTGACGAAAAAAACTGGAGACTAGTTATTGATGGAGAATCTGTGAAAAGTAAAAAAACATATTCTATAAACGATTTAAAAACCAAATTTAAACAACACACCTATCAGTTAACATTAGAATGTGGAGGAAATGGTAGAAGTGAATTTGATCCACCAGCAAAAGGAAATCAATGGACAATTGGTGCGGTTAGTTGTGCAACTTGGACAGGAGTTAGACTGAAGGATGTATTGGAAGATGCAGGGATTAAAAATGATGCTATATATATAGGTTACCATGCTGCAGACACGCATTTAAGTGGAGATCCAAGTAAAGAACCAATTTCTAGAGGTGCTCCAATGCACAAAGCATTACAAGAAGAAACATTGATTGCCTATAAAATGAATGGCAAGAAAATTCCACTAGCGCATGGATTTCCTTTACGATTGGTTGCTGGAGGATGGCCAGCATCAGTTTCTGGTAAATGGATAAATAGAATCAGCATACGTAATATAGAACATGATGGAACTAAAATGAAAGGAACAGCATATCGTGTTCCTAAAAATCCAGTTGCTCCAGGAGATAAGGTGAAAGATGAAGACATGGAGATTATAGAATCTATGCCTGTTAAATCTTTAATTACTTACCCTAAATCTGGTGTCATTCTAGAAAAAGGAAGAGCACTACATATTAGAGGACATGCTTGGGCAGGCGAATTAGAGGTTTCAAGTATGGATTATTCTATAGATTTTGGTGCTACATGGCAAACATGTACACTAGAAAAACCTGTAAACCGTTTGGCTTGGCAGCATTTTGAAGCTGAAATAAGCTTCCCGAAAGCGGGGTATTATGAGGTTTGGGCAAGAGCTACAGATTCAAACAAAAGTGCGCAACCAATGTTGTTGCCAGGCTGGAATCCAAAAGGGTATTTAAATAATGCCTGTCACAGAATTGCTATAAAAGTAATCTAATGAAAAAAGGATCTAGCGAATATGAAAAATTAGTACAAAAAGCTGAAAGGTTGGCATACACGGCTATTTTTTTAATGGCAGTTTGTGTCGGATTATTATTATTAAAAATATATGATCCTACGCTAAGTATCTTTCAAGATAAAAAAGAGTTGGTTGTAGAAGTTGACGAAGATTTAATTGTTGACGGAATTCACATAAGAACTGGTTTTGTTGAGGATGTTGGATTGATGACTGTTGTAAATAATTGCACCAATTGTCATTCATCTAAACTGGTCATTCAAAATAGAATGAATGCAAATCGTTGGAATGCAACCATTAAATGGATGCAAGAAACTCAGAATTTATGGGGTTTAGGTGATAATCAAAAAATTATTGTAGACTATTTGGTAAAGAATTATCCGCCAGTAGAAAAAGGAAGAAGACTACGTTTAACAAATATAGATTGGTATGAACTTAAAAAGTAGTGCGTTTTTTTGCTTACTATTTCTACTTGTAAGTTGTAAATCACAAGAAGTTGTAGAAAATTATTTAATTGAAATAGACGAGTTTGAAGCTTTATCGAAGTTAAAGACTACAAAAATCATTGATTTTAGAAAGATTGAAGCTTACAATTCTGGTCACATTAAAAAAGCGATACACATCTGGAGAAGTGATATTGAAGACCCTACATTTATGTATGGCGGAATGAAAGCCAGTCAGAAACAAATAGAAAGTTTATTTAGCAAGTTAGGAATTGAAAATGATGACACACTCCTTATTTACGATGATAAAGGCTTATGCGATGCTGCTAGATTGTGGTGGGTCTTACAGTATTATAACTTCAAGAATGTAAAATTGCTCAACGGAGGTTTAACTACGTTAAAAAACGCAAATAAGTCCTTTACAAAAGAAACATCAAGCATTTCTCCGTCAATATTTACATTAAAAGGAATTAATGCAGATTTATTTGCTTCTAAAGAGCAGATTAAAAATGCAATAAAAAATAAATCCGTAATTCTTGATACAAGAACTACTGATGAATATAAAGGGGAGTACATTAAAAACGGAGCATTTAGAGCAGGGAGAATTCCATCAAGTAAGTTAATTGATTGGGCTAATGCAATTGATTATAATGGAGATAAAAAGATGAAGTCTGTATCAGAACTAAAAGAAATATATACTGATATTAGCCCTGATAAAAATGCCCCTGTGTTTGTATATTGTCATAGTGGAGTGCGTTCTGCCCATACTACTTTTGTTTTAACTCAACTATTAGGATATACACATGTTTTAAATTATGATGGTTCATGGACAGAATGGAGTTATCATCAAGATTTACCAATAATTAACGATTCTCGAAGCATAAAATAAAAATGGAAACTTATTTAGAAATTTTCACAAATACCGTAGCTGGAATGGCTAATTACCAATGGAGACAAATAACATTTGATGTTCCCTGGAATGAAAACTGGTTTTGGGGGTTAACTATCATCTCATTATTAGTTTGGGGATTAGAACTACTATTTCCATGGAGAAAAAATCAAAAAGCCATCAGAAGAGATTTTTGGTTAGATTGGATGTATATGTATCTTAATTTTTTCGTTTTCCAAATTGGTTTGTTTGGTTTGTATGATATCTTAGGAAATGTTTTCAATAGCTTCGGAATCACTTCTTCATCGTTTGTGTTAATAGAAAAGAGTATAATGCCAACTTGGGTATTTATCCTTGTTTTCTTTATTCTTAATGATTTTGTACAATGGTTTACACATGTATTGTTGCATAAATTCGAATTTTTATGGAGATTTCATAAAGTACATCATTCTGTTAAAGAAATGGGTTTTGCTGCTCATTTACGTTATCATTGGATGGAAAACATCTTCTACAAGCCTCTGAAGACACTAGCGGTTATGATTTTAGTAGGTGCAGAACCTGAACAAGCATTTTTTATCCACTTTTTTGCAGTTTTAATTGGGCATTTAAATCATGCCAATATTAAAATTACTTGGGGGCCTTTAAAATACATTTTCAACAATTCTGTAATGCACCTATACCACCATGTTAAAGCGTTGCCAGAAGGTAAACCAAATGGCATAAATTTCGGAATTAGCTTAAGTATTTGGGATTATATTTTTAAAACCAATTATATTCCTGAAGATAGCGGTACAATAGAGTTAGGGTTTCCAGATGAAGAAATTTTTCCAACAAGTTTTTGGGGGCAATTAGTTACTGGTTTTAGAAAGGATAGGTAGACCGTTATTAGTTCTTAAAGACTAAAGAAAATGAAGTGAAAACTCCTGGTTCTGAGTTTACCAATAAGTTTCCGCCATGCTTCTTTAAGATGTTCTTTGAAAGACTTAACCCAATTCCAGAACCATTTTTTTTGGTTGTGTAAAAAGGAATGAATATCTGATTGATGATTTCCTCTTCAATACCTTGTCCGTTGTCGGTAAATACAATAATAACTTTATCTAAATTAATAGAACAATGTATTTTTATGGTGGGTTTTTTTATCCCTTTTAAGGCGTAAATACTATTGTTTATTAAGTTGATGCATACTTGTTCAATTAGTTTGTAATCAGCATTAATAGTAGTGTTTGCAGGAATAGGAGTAATGGTAACATCAATTGCAGCTTTTTCTAAAGCTTCTTTCATTAATAACTGAATTGAAGATAGAAACTCGTTTACATTAATTTTTTGAATTTTTGGAATTGGAACACTAGAAATGGTTCTATAATCCTTTACAAATTCTAACAAGCCTTCAGATCTTTTTTTAATGGCACTAGCAGCTGTGTTAATATCCTGAATATCTTCTGCGTCTAATTGATCAATAGGTAATAATTTGCCTTCAGCATCTTCTGTAATAGATTTCATTGTTGATGCTAATGAGCTAACTGGAGTAAAAGAATTTAGCATTTCATGAGCCAAAACACGAATTACATTATGCCAAGCTTCAATTTCTTTTTGTTCAATTTCAGATCTAATATCTTGAAAGCTTATGATTAAGTAAGGTGATTCAACTAGTTCTATTTCAATTACTTCTAATGATAATTGTTTATGGTCTGTTTCGTCTCCGAAGTCAACTAACAATTTTCCTCCATCAATAATCTTCTCAATTTCTGATGCTAACCAAGGAATGTTTTTTGAGAAGCGATGCCAATATTTATGTTTAGGTTGATTTAAAATACTGCATGCTGCTTGATTTAAAAATAAGATTTCATTCACCGATTTTTCATTATAAAAATCTTCTTTCTTAATTGAAATGATTCCTAAATTTACATGCTCTAAAATGTATTTAAAATAGGTGTATTGTGCTTCTTTTTCAATCTTATTCTGCTTAAACATTTTAATGATCAAATTAAAATCATCGTATACTTTTGCAAAAGAATCTCCTTTTTGAGTAGGAGAGAAGTACACCGAATAATCTTCATTCTTTAAGGCGTTTACAAACTTAACTAGAGAATAATTAGTTTGATTTACGTATTTCACCAAAAAAACACCTTGTAAAACAATAAATACTGAAATTCCAAAACAACTAAACCAATAGCTTTTAATTATAAAATAAGAAAGCAGCACACAAAATAAAATGATTATTAATATTCTTACTGTTACTTGTATGGTAAAACGTTTAATCAATTTCTTTTATTTATATGTTAAATTTTTCTAATCTTCTATACAGTGCTGCTCGTGTTAAACCTAGTTCTTTGGCCGCTTTAGAAATATTTCCTTCATGTTTTTCTATGGCTTTCTGAATCAACATTTTTTCAATCTCTTGAAGGTTTAAGTTATCATAAGTATCAACAACAGTTTTTGTTGTTGGACTTATTGGCATTTTTGATAAATTAAAATCATCTGGAGTAATTTCATGAGCATCTGCCATAATTACACCACGTTCAATAGTATGTTGAATTTCACGTACATTTCCTGGCCAATGATGTTTTTCTAACACAGAAAGTGCAGCTTTATTAAGTTTTAAATGCGACTTATGGTACTTTTCTCTAAACAAATGTAAATAATGCATTACAAAGTCTTTTATATCTTCTTTACGCTGTCTTAGTGGTGGAATAGTGATTTCTACAGTATTGATTCTAAACAATAAATCTTGTCTAAATTTTCCTTCGGCAACCCATTCATTTAATGGTGCATTAGTTGCAAATAACAATCGAGCATTAAAATGTCTTTCAATTCCTTCTCCTAAACGTGTTACCTTTCTATCTTGTAAAACGGTTAATAATTTTGATTGTAAATTATAAGGTAAATTGCCAATTTCATCGAGAAACAAGGTTCCGTTTTCTGCCATTTCAAATCGTCCAGGCTTATCTTCATAGGCATCAGTAAAAGCACCTTTTTTGTGTCCAAACAACTCACTTTCAAATAAACTTTCTGATAAAGAACCTAAATCTACATGTACAAATGGGCCGTTAGAAAACTCTGAACGTTTGTGAATTTCTCTAGCTATATGTTGTTTTCCAGTTCCGTTTTCACCCAAAACTAAAATACTAGCATCTGTAGTGCTTACTTTTTCAATGGTTTTCATCACAGAAAGCATGCTTGATGATTTTCCAATAATCGTCCCAAACTTTTGTTCAGTAGATTTTTGTAATGATTTGTTTGTTTGCTCTAAAATAGAAATTTTGTGGTTAGATCTACTTAACTCTAATCCTGCATGTATGGTTGCTAAAAATTTTTCGTTGGTCCACGGTTTTAAAATGAAATCAAAAGCACCATTTTTAATACAATCCACGGCCAATTCAACTTCTCCGTAGGCGGTCATTAAAATAACCACCATTTTAGTGTTGATGCTTAAAATGTGCTTTAACCAATAAATTCCCTCTTTACCATCGTTAAAACCAATACGGTAATTCATATCTAAAATAACAATATCAATTTTTTTGGTTGAAATTAATTGATTTATCTCTTTTGGAGAGTTTCTGGTAATAATTGTTTCATACTGTTTTTTTAGCAACAGTTTCGCAGACAATAAAACATCTTCATCATCATCAATAATAAGTATGGTCGATTTAATTTTACTCATGTTACATTAACATTAAATTACTCGGCAAACATACAAAATGTACGATAGCGTACAACATAATGTTCAATAATGGACACTTTTTAATTACTGAATATGTGTTAAAGCCTTGATAATTAAAGATTTGATGTTTATTTTATTTATGGCACTTGCATTGTGTAATAGAAATCAAACGAAAAATAATAATGGATAAAAAAATAGAAAAAAAGAAGTGGGATCAAAAGAAGACAGTTTACTTGGTAAGTGGAATTGTAATTCTTCTACTGTTTTATTTCGGAATGTCAGCAATTGGTGAAAAAACGTATAAAGTAGATGCTTCAAAAATTTCTGTAAAAGAAGTAACTAAAGGAAGTTTTCAAGATGTAATTTTAATTGATGGTGATATTGAGCCTATCAATTTAGTCTTGGTAAATACACTTGAAGGAGGAATTGTAGATGAGATATTTATTGAAGATGGTATTAGAGTTGCTAAAGGAACTCCTTTGTTACGCTTAAGCAATCCAGCAGTAACATTAAATTATATGAATCAAGAAACTGCTATTATTGAGCAAATAAACAATCTAAGAAACCTAAAACTTTCTTTGGAGAAAATACAAAGAGACTTGGCTGAATCATTAATTGACAGTGAAAACAATTTAGCAAATGAAAAAAGAGCTTATAAAATTGATTCTGTTTTTTATGCGAAAGGAATTATTCCTAAAAATAATTATATAAATAGAGAAGCTTCTTACAAACACTTGAAGAATAAGCGCGATTTTATGAATAGAAACGTGAAGAAAAGTGAAATTGACAATAAATTACAAATCAATCAAATAGATAGATCCATTGCATTGATGGAAAGAAACTTAAAATTGATTCATGATAACATTAATAAAATGCTTGTAAAAGCTCCTGTAACAGGAATGCTTTCATCTTTTGACCCTGTATTAGGTGAATCTTATTTAAGAAATCAAAATGTTGCAAAAATAGATGTTCAATCTGGGTTTAAAATAAAAGGTCAGGTAAATGAATACTATTTAAGTTCAGTAAAAAAGGGGCAATTGGCAAGATTTACGCTAGATGGTAAACAAGTTGATTTGAAAGTTAGTAAAGTATTATCTGAAGTTGTAAATGGGCAATTTGAAATTGAATTGGTTTTCCTAAAAACTCCTCCAGCTTCTGTAACTATTGGTCAATCTATTCAAGTAAAACTTGAATTAGCAAAAGCTCAAGAATCAATACTATTACCTAGAGGAAATTACTTTCAATCATCTGGTGGACAATTTGTTTTTGTAGTAGATGAGAACGGAGAAGCACATAAAAGAATGATAAAATTGGGGAGCCAAAACCCTGCTTTTTATCAAGTTTTAGATGGAATTAACGAAGGGGAAAAGTTTATTAGTTCTTCTTACGATGCATATAAAAATTACGAAACAATAATCATAAAAAAATAACACGATGATAAAATTAGACAAATTAACAAAAGTATACAGAACAGTAGATATTGAATCTACAGCATTAAATAATGTGACATTTGAAATTCAAAAAGGAGAGTTTGTATCTATAATGGGGCCATCTGGTTGTGGAAAATCTACGTTGCTAAACATTTTAGGAATGTTAGATAAGCCAGAAAGCGGAAGCTATACATTTCAAGGAAAAGAAATTGCTCATTTAAATGAGAAAGGACGATCTGAAGTACGCAAAAAAAACATTGGATTTATTTTTCAGAATTTTAATCTAATTGATGAGTTGACTGTTTTTGAAAATATTGAATTACCATTACTTTATAATAAAGTGCCTTCTTCTGAACGTAAATTTAGAGTTAATGAGCTGATTGATAAAATTGGAATTTCACATAGAGCATCACACTTTCCTCAACAATTATCTGGAGGGCAGCAACAACGTGTGGCTGTAGCAAGAGCCTTGGTAACAAAACCACCCTTAATTTTGGCAGATGAGCCAACTGGAAACTTAGACAGTTCTCATGGTAATGAAGTTATGGAATTATTATGTGGGTTACACGATGAAGGAACAACCATTATAATGGTTACACACTCGTCTCACGACGCAAGTTATTCTGGAAGAATTATCAATCTATTAGATGGTCAAGTAGTTTCTGAAAAGAAGAATAAAGTAGCAGTAGCTGCTGTTTAATTTAAAAATCAAGAAAAAATGTTTAAAAATTATTTAAAAGTAGCTTTTAGAAGCTTAAATAAGAACAGAACCTATGCCATCATAAACATACTTGGTTTGGCTTTAGGATTGGCAGTAACTATTTTGGTTTTTATGTTTGTCAAAGACGAAACCAGTTACGAGAAACATTGGAATGGGTATGAGAGAGTGTATAGAATGGGGATCGAAGCAAACATGATGGGACAAGTTATAGATGCTCCAGTTTCTCCTAGTCCAATGGCACACGCCTTTAGAACTGAATTTACTGATGTAGAAACTGCAACAAGAATAAGACCTGTTAGCCAAGAAATAATGGTGAGCTATAATCAAACAAAAATCTACATTCAAAAAATAGCTCATGCTGATAGTGTTTTTTTCAAAGTTTTTGATTATGAGTTTAAATTAGGAAACCCAAAAACGGCGTTAACTGATGAAAACTCAATGGTATTAACCGAAGAGACTGCAACAAAACTATTTGGAGAAGAAAACCCAATAGGCAAAGTTGTTCGTTTTGATGACAGACGGGATTATATCGTAAAAGCAGTTATAAAAGAACCAAAGGGTCGTGCACACTTTCAGTTTGATATGTTTGTTTCTAGAAATACCATTCAAAATGTTTGGATGAATAATAATAATAAAACCTTTGTAAAGTTAAAAAAAGGTGCAGATTTGGAAGGATTCAAAACAGAAATGCGTCGTAATTTTATAAAAAAAATAGCGCCTGATGTTCAACGGTTTTTGCAAGTATCTGTAGAAGATTTTTTGAAAGCAGGTAATGCATTTGAGTATGTAGTAATGCCAATAGCAGACATTCATTTACATTCAAATAAAGAATGGGAAATAGAGCAGAATGGGAACATTATGTATGTGTATGTTTTTATAGGCATTGCTTTGTTAGTCATTATAATTGCAGGAATCAATTTCATGAATTTATCTACTGCACGTTCTGGTAAAAGAGCAAAAGAAGTAGGTGTCCGTAAAGTATCTGGCGCTTCAAAAAATATGCTGGTTACTCAATTCTTAATAGAATCGTTAATCCAAAGTTTTATAGCGCTATTTATAGCCTTTATATTGGTAGAGCTATTTTTGCCTGGATTTAATAATATTTTAGAGACAGAATTGTATTTATTTAATACTCATTTAGGTCAAACACTGGGTTTCTCTTTAATTGTTACTGTTTTTTATGGTTTGTTTGCTGGAAGTTATCCTGCATTTTTCTTATCATCATTTCAACCAATAGCCGTTTTAAAAGGAGATCTCACAAAAACCAAAGGTGGAGCATTGTTACGAAAAATATTAGTGGTCATTCAATTTACAGCTTCAACTGTTTTAATTATTGGGATGGTTATTATTTTTAGTCAAATATCATTTATGCAAAATAAAGATGTAGGTTTTAGTGGTGACCAAGTAATTGTAGTGCCTATTCAAACAGATAAAATGGCTACTAATTTCAGAGATTATAAAAGTATTTTCACTAAAAATGCGAATGTATTAAGTGTTTCAAGAGCTTCATACTTTCCTGGAGACACACCAAATCAAAATATGTTTATGTTAGAAGGGGCTAAAGAACAATTGCCTTTATGGAATATGGAAGTAGATTACGATTTCTTTAAAACATTAGATGTTAAAATGGCATCGGGAAGAAAATTTGATAGAGAAAAAGAATCAGATTCAATTCCATATTATATTGTAAATGAAACAGCAGTAAGGAATTTAAATATTAAAAATCCAATTGGTAGAAGAATTGCAAATATTAATGGAGGACCAACCGTTTATGGAACTATTATAGGAGTTGTAAAAGACTTTCATACTGAAGGATTCAACTCAGAAATAAGGCCAATGGTTTTAACTATTGATAATGACACTTATTTTGCTGCATTTAAAATAGCAAACGCAGATATGAGTGCAACTATAGATGCCATTGAAACCGAATGGAATAAATTGGAACCAACACATCCGTTTAAATATACATTTTTAGACCAAAAATTTGGCAGATTATTGCGTCAACAAGAAAATTTCGGAACGATGTTTTTATTCTTAACAATTCTTGCCATTATTATTTCTGCAATGGGATTATTTGGATTGGCTTCTTATACAGCTGAACAAAGAACTAAAGAAATTGGTGTACGTAAAGTATTAGGCGCTTCAGTACCAAATATCATGAAAATGCTAACAACAGATTTTATGAAATTAGTATTGATCTCGAATCTATTTGCTTGGCCTATTACCTATATTATAGCAAAAGATTGGTTGTCTAATTTCTCTTATCAAATTGATATGCCAATATTACCTTATTTATTTGCGACAATATTAGCATTAATAATAGCGATGATAACTGTTAGTTCACAAGCTTATTTAGCAGCGAACTCAGACCCTGTAGATGCGTTGAAATACGAGTAATTAAATAAAGTTTTAGTATCAAAAAGGCTCTTGACAAATTCAAGGGCCTTTTTTATGATAAATTCATAGTTAAAATTTCTGTGGACACAAAAAAGCTCACTTTTCTTTATTACATTTAGCAACTATAACAAACTTTAACCTAATGAAAACAACTATTTTAAGTCTTATTCTTCTTGTCACAATATCTGTAACAGCTCAGAAGAAAGTTTTAGATCACCCAGATTTTGAAATCTGGAATTCCATAAAAAATTCAACAATCTCTAATAACGGAAAACATGTTATGTATTCTTTAGAAAGAGGCGAGAAGGATCGTTTTTTAAAGATTAAAGATTCCAAAGGAAAAGCTGTTTTTAAGTATGATAGAGTTGCGGGTGGTCAGTTTACCTATGATTCTAAAAATGCCATTTTCACAATTAAAGTTTGGAAAGATAGCGTTACAGAAATGAAACGTAGAAAAGTCAAAAAAGACAAGATGCCAAAAGACACATTGGCTATTTACAATTTAAAAAATATGTCTTTAACAAAAATTGCAAATGTAAAATCATACAAGGTTCCTCAAAAATGGTCAGGTTTTGTTGGGTACCAATTACATGAGGCTAAAAAAGCAAAGACGAAGACTAAAAAAGGTGATACTTCAAAAAAGAAATCAGTAAAGAAATCAAAAAAAGTAAGTGCTAAGAATGGATATCATTTGATCATTAGAAACTTAGCTACACAGAAAGAAGATACTATTCGCTTTGTAAAAAGTTACTCTTTTGCAAAAGAAGGAAAACGCTTAACCTATATAACTACTGGTAAGGTTGGTGCTAAAACGGGTGGGCTTTATGTATTGAATTTAGAAAACAATTCAACTACAGAAGTGTTTTCGGCTACTAATACATCAAAATATTATCAACTTAAGTTTAACGATTCAGGTTCTAAATTGGGGTTTGTTGTAGATACAGATACAACCAAAGCATTGGTGAGACCTTATCAATTATATACATGGAAAGGAAACGGAATGGCTTTAAAAGTTATGGATGCTAACTCTGCTCCAAACGGCTATTTAGTATCATCAAATGGTAGAATTAGTTTTTCAAAGGATAATTCTAAAATGTACTTCGGATTGGCAACACCACCAATTGTAAAAGACACTACCTTAATTAAAGAAGAAATTGTAAATGTTGAAGTTTGGTCATACGACTCACCTAGATTATATACGGTACAAGAATTACAAGTAAACAGGGACAGAAAAAAATCATATCAAACAGCACTTCATCTAAGTTCGAATAAAGTTGTGCAATTGGCAACAACAGGCTATCCAAATGCAACTATTGGAAATGAAGGGAATTCTGCAAATGTATTGGTGGCTAATTCAACTCCATATATGCTGCAAAGTCAATGGACAGGTATGAGAGCAAGTGATTATGCGATTGTAAATTCATCAACAGGGAAAACAACCAAAGCATTAACGAAAGTTGCTGGTAGAGTTAGTTTGAGTCCGCAAGGAAAGTTTGCCTACGGATATAATTCTGTTGATAGTACTTGGTTTGCTTATGATATTGAAAAAAATAGTAGAATAGATTTTACAAAAGGAAAAGTATTTTACAATGAGTTAAATGATACTCCAAATCATCCTCGTTCATATGGATCTGCAGGTTGGACAAAAAATGATGAATTATTTTTGATTTATGATCGTTATGATATTCATAAATTCAATCCAACAACAGGTGAAAGTATGCGTTTAACAAAAGGAAGAGAAACAAAAACAGTATATCGTTATGCAAGATTAGATAGAGAAGAACGATTTATTGATGATTCTAAAAAATGGATTTTAACTACTTTTAATGAAGTTACAAAGCATAGTGGTTATTACGAGTTCAATGCTAAAAGAAATAAAGGAAAACAACTTATTGAAGGACCATATTCATACTCAAGATTAAATAAAGCAGCAAAAAGTAATACAGTTACATTTACAAGAGAATCATTTATAGATTTCCCAAATATTAGAGTTTCAGATTTAAGCTTTAAAAAACAAACGGTAATCAGTGATGCAAATCCTCAACAAAAAGACTACAATTGGGGAACCATTGAATTACACAAATTTACATCTTTAGAGGGGAAATCGTTATCAGGTTTATTAATCAAACCAGAAAATTTTGATCCGAATAAGAAATATCCGATGTTAGTGAATTTCTATGAGCGTAGTTCTAACGGATTACATAGACATAGAGCTCCATCTCCTGGAAGATCTAGTATTAATTATAGTTTTTATACAAGTAGAGGTTATGTGATTTTCAATCCAGATATTGTGTATAGAGATGGTTACCCTGGAGAAAGCGCTTACAATGCAGTAATTCCTGGAATTACTTCTTTAGTTGATAAAGGATTTATTAAAAAAGATAAAATAGGAGCACAAGGACATAGTTGGGGAGGATATCAAGTAGCACATTTAGCAACAAAAACAGACATTTTTGCTGCGATAGAGTCTGGAGCTCCAGTTGTAAATATGATTTCTGCTTATGGTGGAATTAGATGGGATTCAGGTTTAAGTAGACAATTTCAATACGAACATACGCAAAGTAGAATAGGAGGAACTCCTTGGCGATACCCAATGCGTTATATTGAAAACTCACCAATATACAATATGGATAAAGTTAATACACCAATCTTAATAATGCATAATGATAAAGACGGGCATGTACCATGGTATCAAGGAATAGAATACTTTACTGCGTTAAGACGTTTAGGAAAACCATCATGGCTTTTAAATTATAATGGAGCTCGTCATTGGCCATTAAAAATGCAAAACAGAAAGGATTTTAATATCAGAATGGCTCAGTTTTTTGATTTTTATTTAAAAGATACAGAAAAACCAACTTGGATGCATCGTGGAGTTCCTGCAATAGAAAAAGGAATAAAACAAGGTTATAAGTTGATGAAAAACTAAAGCAAAAGGCTTTTGAGAAATCAGAAGTCTTTTTTTTTACACTCTAAGAAAATATAAACAGCACATTATAATTAATTATGATTTTATCAAAAATAACCAAACAACTCTTTGTCTCATTTTTATTTCTTGCTGCGTTACAGTTAACAGCACAGGCAACAGCCAATACCAATTTAAAAACAATTCCTGTTAAGGATTACGGACAATGGGAACGAATAAATTGGGGTACATCATTTTCTAACAATGGAAATTGGTTGAAATATCAAACCATAGATAATGATAAAAACCAAACGCTGTTTATTACGAATACCAAGACTAAGAAAACTAAAAAAATTGCAAATGCAACCTCTGGTCAGTTTTCTACAAATTGCAAATGGATCGCTTTTGCTAAAATATTACCTGGAAAAGCGAGTAAGATTAAAAAGAAGAATGCTCCAAAGAAAATGGGAGTTCTTAATTTGATAACAAATGATTCTTTAGAGTTCTTAGATGTCGTGAACTATAAGTTTAGCGGTTTTAGTTCTTATTTGGCTATGAAACGTCAAAAGAACAAAGAAAACACGCTTATTGTTAGAGATTTAGAAACTGGTATAGAAATAACATTCGGAAACATTAAGGAATATGTTTGGCAAGATAAAGGAACGTTATTGGCAATGTTAATAAACACAAGTGATAAGGTTGGAAATGCTATTCAATTATACAATCCTACAACTGGAACTTTAAAGGTTTTAGACCAAAAAAACGAATTGTATTCTGGCTTAAGATGGAGAAAGAACAGTGATGATTTGTTTGTGTTTAGAAAAAAATCGAACAAAGATTACAAAGTAAATTCGTATGATTTACTTTTTTGGAAAGGGCTAAGTGATAAAGCATCAAAGAAAATCTTTAGTCAAAGCGAGTTTTCAAATTTCCCAGATAATACAAGAATAAACAATAGAGCAGTACAATTTTCTGAAGACGGAAATGTGATCTATTTTAATACTGAATATAGAAAACCTAAACCCAAAAAAGAGAAGAAAGAAAAGAAGGAAAAAACTGAAAAAGTAAAAAGTGTTACTGATAAAGATGAGGCTCCAGATTTACAAATTTGGAACAGCTCTGATGCTGTTATCATTCCTGCTCAAAAGAAAAATACCAGATATGGGTTTAAAATGGCAGCTTGGAACGTTGTCAAAAACTCATTTTATAAAATTGAAAATGAATTGGTAGAAAGAGTTCGTTTACAAATGGATACAAAAATCAGTTTAGGACAAGATCAAACTCCCTATGAGTTTGATGTAATGTTTGGAAGACCAAGCTCTGATTTGTTTATTATTGATAATCATACTGGTAACCGGAAAAAAGTTATAGAGAGATCAAATAGATATTGGAGTGTAAGTCCAAATAACAATCATTTTGTGTATTTAAAAGACGATCATTTACACATGTATAACATTCAAAAGAAGCAATCAACAAACATTACCAAAAATTTAAATGATCGATTTATTGATATTGAAAATGATCATCCAACTCCGCAAAAACCAGCTTTTGGGTTTGTTAAATGGAGTAGTGATAGTAAGTCGTACTTCATTAACTCAGAATACGATGTTTGGCAGATTTTTACAAATGGAACAAAATCAAAAAGAATAACTCAAGGAAAAGAAAAAGGGGTAATCTATAGAAATTATAGTTTTGATAGAACTCAAAAATATATTGACACCAAAAAGCCACTCTTTTATTCTATGAGAAATAAATTAACTAAAGCCTCTGGATTGGCAAAAGGAAAAGCTGGTAAAAAAGTAACTACATTAATTTATAAAGAAGCATCAGTTTCTGGAATTGTAAAAGCGAAAGAAGCTAATGATTTGGTGTATTTAAAACAAACCTATACACAATCTCCAAATCTTTTTTTAACAGATATTTCGTTTAAATCTCAAAAGCAAATTTCAAATACCAATTCATTTCAAAATAACTATGCATGGGGGAAAGCAGAACTTGTTACTTACACGAATGCTTTAGGTAAAACAGCACAGGGAATTTTATATTATCCAGCTGATTATAATAAAGGAAAAAAGTATCCGATGATTACTTATATTTATGAGAAATTATCACAAAATTTTCATAGATATATTTCTCCTTCAAGAACCAGTTATTACAATACAACTGTTTGGACTCAAAATGGATATTTTGTGTTAAATCCTGATATCGAATTTGTTGCTGGAGATCCAGGGGTTTCATCAACAAAAACATTAGAAAGTGCTGTAAAAGCAGTTGTTGAAAAAGGAGATGTTGATGCAAAAAGAGTTGGATTAATTGGGCATTCTTGGGGAGGTTATCAAGCAGGATTTGTTCCTACGCAAACTGATATTTTTGCTGCTAGTGTTGCAGGAGCAGGACTAACGGAATTGATAAGTATGAATTTAGCTGTAACTCCAGCTTTTGGCGGAATGCCAGAAAATGCACATTTCGAAATTAGTCAAGAACGAATGGAAGTTGCACCTTGGGTTGCTCCAGAAAAATATTTAAGAAACTCATCTGTTATGAATATTGAGAACTTAAATACGCCTATTTTATTTGAAGTTGGAGATAACGATACCAATGTTAATTGGTTTCAAGGAATTGCCTATTATAATGCTGCAAGAAGAGCTGCTAAGCCTTTTGTATTGTTAGTGTATGCAAAAGAAGGGCATGGCTTAAGAAATGATAAAAACAAGATTGATTACCAACGAAGAATATTAACTTGGTTTGGTCATTATTTAAAAGGAGAAAAAGCCAAAGATTGGGTAACAAAAGGAATCCCGTATGCAGAACAGCAAAGAAGATTAAAAGAAAAGAAATAGCTTAAAAAAGCTTCTAAGAAATTAGAAGCTTTTTTTATTTCTATATTTGAATACAAAACAATAGTAAACTTAAACTTACCGAACTTGAATTATACACAAGACATTTTTAAAGATAACAAGCTTTATTTTATTGGATTATTTCTATTTGTATTTATAAGTTTAGGTTGTATACAGTATTTTGGAAGAGACGAGTTGCATGTTTTGTTAAACGGATATAACACACCATTTTTAGATGTGTTTTTTAAGTATTTTTCAAAATATGGCCCTGTTATTTTTATCCTTAGCATCTTATATTATGTTGTTAAACAAAAAAACTATAAAGTACTGTTTATCTTATTATCCTCTTATGTGCTAAACTTTATTGTAGCAACATTTGTAAAGAAGGTGTTTTTTATTCATGTTCACAGACCTACCTATTATTTTTCTCAAAAAGGAATTGATTTGCATTTAATTGATGGTGTTTCTAGTCAAATTCCATTCACATTTCCGTCTGGACATACATCAGAAGCATTTTTACTACTATTATTTGTTTGTATACTATCTACTTCTAAATGGATTCATTTTATTAGCATTTGTATAGCTGTAATTATGGCCTATAGTAGAGTGTATTTATCAAAGCATTTTTTAATTGATACAGTAGGTGGAGCACTATTAGGTGTGTTTATTGTAACGCTACTATTTTATGTTTTTCAACATAAAAATTCAACATTGCTAGATCGGAAAATTCTAAAATAGTGCAAGTGTAATAATGTTTCGTTAAACTTTTAAAAAATACATTTTTAAGTTTATTGAAAGTGTAACTTTATCACTTTAAAAAGCAATCACAAATGAAAACAAAACTATCAATTCTACTATTATTAATTAGTATTTCTCTATCTGCACAAAAAATGTCTTTTGAAGAATACAATCCTAAATCAACGTTAGTTGTACCAGGGAAAATTATTAAAAAAGCAAAATTTCCTTTTATAGATGTTCATGGTCATCAATACAGAATGCCAACCCAAGATTTAGCAGCTGTTATTGCAGCAATGGATACCTTAAATATGGGGATTATGGTAAACTTAAGTGGAAGAACTGGGAGTGATTTAATTAAATCAGTAAAAAACATCAAAGATCATTATCCGAATAGGTTTGTGGTTTTTGCAAACATTCGTTTTCATAAAAATGTTGGTAAACCAGGATGGATTGAAGCTACAGTTGCACAATTAGAGCAAGATGTTAAAAATGGTGCTCGTGGATTAAAGGTTTACAAAGGCTTAGGACTAAGTACCAAAGATTACAAAGGGAATAGAGTAGCGGTAGATGATGCTAGACTAGATCCTATTTGGAGAAAGTGTGGGGAATTAGGCATTCCGGTGTTGATTCATTCTGCTGATCCAAAATCTTTTTGGGATAAGTTTGATGGAGATAACGAACGTTGGTTAGAATTAAAAACGCATCCACGAAGAAAGCGTGAAGCAAATAATCCTGCTCCTTGGGAACAGATTATGAATGAACAAAAAAACATGTTTAAGAAGCATTCTAAAACAACGTTCATTAGTGCTCATATGGCTTGGTTGTCAAATGACTTAGGGAAATTAGGACGTCTATTAGATGAAGTTCCAAACATGAATGTAGGAATTGGAGCAATTATAGCAGAGCTAGGAAGACAGCCACGATTTGCAAAACAGTTCTTTATCAAATATCAAAATAGAATACTATTTGGAAAAGATAGTTGGAAACCAAAAGAGTTCCCAACCTATTTTAGAGTCTTAGAAAGTAACGATGAGTATTTTCCTTATCATAAAAAATACCACGCATTTTGGCCAATGTATGGCTTGGATTTACCTGATGCTGTGTTGAAGAAGGTATATTATAAAAATGCATTGCGTATTGTACCAGGTTTGGATAAAACCTTATTTCCAAATTAAATTTATCATCTAAATATAGATTGATAGTTGTAAATATTAAAAAACCAGAGAAGTTAACTTCTCTGGTTTTTTTTGTTTACAAGGTAAATAAACAGTAAAACATCTTCCAAACGTTATGAAATCACTTCATAATGTAGAAATCACTTTATATATCTATCAGAGTTCCGTTTGTCCCAAAAGATTGTCACAGCTATACTTCAAGAGTATGTTTGCAGTAGATTAAAAGTATTAAAACGATACACACATCAATAAATAAAACCAGAAATCATGAAAGCATTTGTATTTAAAATAGTATTGCTTTTTGTTTTTAATTGCATTAATGCACAAGGACAAAACGCAACCAATCAACAGAGTAGTATTCTAGGAAATTGGGAAGGGGGAATTGTTATTACTAAGGATAAATCTGCTGCTATCATTTGGCGTTTTGAATTATCAAATAAAGGTAAGGTTGTTGGCTTTATGGGACCTGCATCAAAAGGTGTTGCTACATTACCAATGAGTGATCTACAAGTTAAAGATTCAATACTTAGCTTTACTATAGAATCTCAAGGAAGTTATTCGGGGCAAATCTCTAACAACCAAATTACAGGGATATGGAGTTCTAAAAGCGGTAGGAAAATGACGCATAATATGGGACGTGCTTCTTTAAAAAAGCAAGTTGCAAGTTCTACCACTACAAATGATATTCATGCAAGTATTAAAGCTGGGAATATTGAACAGGTTAAGAACTTTTTAGAGAAAGGGAATGATATCAATAAAATATATTCTAAAGGATACACATTGTTGCTATATGCGATAAAAAAGGACAGAACAAGTAAGGTAACTACTTATTTATTAGAACAAGGAGCAAACCCAAATGTAGCAATTGAAGGAATTAGTCCATTAATGTTTGCTGTTGCTTATAGGAATTATACAGTTATCAAAAAGTTAGCACAACATAAAGCTGATTTAAACTATATAAATGATGGGAGTGAATCTGCATTAGTATTTGCAATTAAAGAAAGAAATGAAAAAGCATTACAATTATTGTTAGATCTTGGTGCCAATCCTAAACAAGAAATTCGTGATAATTATACGGCGATTGATTTAGCAAAGGAAGAGAATATCCGTGAAATTTTAGAAGTATTGAATATTCCGTACGAAGGTGTAAGCGATGGGCCTTATGTACTAGAATCAAAAGCAGGTCGTACTGCAGTTTGGATTCATAAAGGAAGGAAACACATTCAAAACATTAGTTCTAAAAGCCGTCAAACAATTAGTTATAAAGGAACAAAAACCAAACTTTGGACAAAGAAGCCAGTAGAAACTACACAATTAGAGTACAACGGTACTTTTAAAGTTGGAGCGATCAGTGATATTCATGGTCAGTATAACACTTTTATAAAGCTCTTAAAAAATAACGGAGTTATTAATAAAAAAGGAAAGTGGAATTTTGGAAATGGGCATTTTGTTATTGTTGGAGATATTTTTGACAGAGGACCAGCGGTAACTGAGGTATTATGGTTTTTATATGATCTTGAAAAGCAAGCCGAGAAAAAAGGAGGGAAGCTACATGTATTACTTGGTAATCATGATGTAATGGTGTTGAATGGAAACTTGAGAGCAGTACATCCAAAATATAAAGAAGTTGCAACCCTATTAAATATACCTTTCAATGCACTTTTTAATAAAGGTTCTGTTTTAGGAAATTGGTTAAGAACACGGCCTGTATTAGTTAAAATAAACGGAATGCTTTTTACCCATGGAGGCTTACACCCAGATTTAGTTTCTAAAGAGGTATCATTAACACAGATTAACACTGAGTTTAAGCAACAATTGGTAGAAAGTGAATTGTCAACTAAAAGAAATGAAATAGGAACGTATCTGCATAGAGGTCATGGACCGATCTATTATAGAGGTTATTTTCAAGGAGAACGTGCTACAGACTCACAAATAGATCAATTACTAAAACACTTTAAGCTAACAAACATCATTGTTGGTCATACCACACACAGACAAATTGAAACACGTTATAACGGTAAAGTAATTGTGGTTGATGCAAACATGAAAAGCGGAGCAATGGGTGAAATTTTATTTTGGGAAACCGGGAAATTCTATCGGGGAAATATGTTGGGTAAAAAATTATCATTAGAAATTAAGAAATAATCTTTTAATTAAAACCTGATGATAGAAATACTAATAAAATATGTCGATTTGAGTTCTTTCTTTTATTTTGTAGTTGCTATTGTAGTAAAAGAATATACTCTCCAAAATGTATATAATTTCTGTATGAGTTTTTTCACATAGGTTAAAACTTACTATATAAAGCATAAAAAAAGCTCCTAATTTCTTAGGAGCTTTTTAATAGTATATAAACAAGAATTAATTCTTATCCATTGCTTTTAAGTTGATATAACCACCTTGGTTTAATACCAAATGCTGAATAAAGAATTCCATCATTCTGTCTCTATTTACAGCTGTATGTCCTTTATCTGGGCCAATCTGTACTTCAAAACTTTTCCCTGCTCTTTGTAAAGCCTGAATTAATTGTAGTGAGTTTGATGGATGCACATTGTTATCATTGGTTCCGTAAAAGATCATCAATTCACCTTTTAAGTCCTTTGCATAGTTCATTAAGTTAGAAGCATCATATCCTTTTTTATTATTCTCTAAAAGGTTCATGAAACGTTCAGTATAAATGTTATCATAGTTTCTCCAGTCTGTAACAGAAGAATTTGCAACAGCTGCATGATATACATCTGGGAATCTTAATAAACTCATTGCAGATGTAGTTCCTCCATAAGAAGTTCCGTACACACCAACTTTATCTTTATTGAAATAAGGACGATCATGTAATGATTTTACTCCTTCAGCAAAATCATCCATTTCTACAATTCCTAAGTTTCCATATAATTTATCTAATAAATGTTTTCCTCTACCACGTACATTTCTACCATCAATGTTTAATACTAGAAATCCGAATTCTGTTAAAGAACTTGGGTATACAAAAGATTCTCTAAATGCATTTGTTGCTGGTCCACCATAGTTACTTAAAATAACTGGGTATTTTTTTGCTGGATCAAAATTAGAAGGAAAGTGAATCATTCCGTGTAATTCAGTTTCTCCATCTGCAGAAGTAAATGTAAATACTTCAACAGTTTTAAAACCTAATTTTTTAAACTCTGACATATCACTTTTAGCAATCTCAGAAACTTTTCTTCCTCTAGCATCAACTAAGTCCATAAATGGAGGCGTATTGTGTGTTTGAGAAACATCAATAAAGTGCTTTCCTGTTGGAGAGATAGTAACTGAGTGGTTAAACTTAGGGTCTGTTAAACGTGTATTTTTAGTTCCGTTTAAACGAACTCTATGCAATTGCATTTTCATATGATTATCTCCACTACGAGCTAAATAATACAGTGTATTATTCTTTTCATCTACTTTTACAATTCTACCAACTTCAAACTGATGATTAGTAATCGCATTGATTAACGTTCCGTCATAATTGTATAAATAGTAATTTTTAAATCCATTTCTTACAGAAGCCCAGATAAAACGTTTGTTATCTTTTAATTCATGTATTTCAGGTGAATTATTAGTGAAACTTGCCAACCATTCCTCGCGAACTACAGTTCTAGTTTTTCCAGTAACAGGATTTCCTGCACTGTATTCCATGATGTCTTGTTTACGGTTTGTACTATGGTATAATAATTCTGTTCCATCTGGAGACCATTTGATGTCATATAAATAAGTAGCTAATGCTCCGTCATTGTATGGTTTTCCATGTCTAGTATCTAGAGTTACCGTTTTTTTAGTTTCTAAATCATATACCAATAAATCTACTGGTAAGTTTTTAGCACCAACTTTAGGATACGCTTCAACTTCTAAAGAATCTTGAATTTTAGTTTGATTATAAATCACATAATACTTCTTAGCATCTTTTTCTTGAAATTTATAAAATGCTACTTTTTTACTATCTGGAGACCACCACATTGCAGTATTCTGTCCTAACTCTTCACCATAAACCCATGTAGCAATACCAAATTTCACTTGATTTTCATCATTTCCTTCAGTTGTAATTGCTTGTACATTTGATCCATCAGCATTGCTGATATATACGTTTCTATCCTTTGTAAAAACTTTTAATTGCTTATTAGGAGAAACATGAGCAGCATATTGTCTACCTCTAGCAGGTCTGTTTCCTCTTCTAAATCTTCTTGGTGCTCTTTTAGCTTCTTTAGAGCTAACTACTTTTTTCTTTCTTACATCAAAAGTATGCTCTTTACCTTCTTTTACAAACGTAAATGTTTTCCCATCTTTTGCCCAAACTACAGAAGTAGGAGCTCTCTTAATTGATCTAAATAACTTGGGAGCCATTTTTTTATACTGAGTGTATCCTGGCATTCTTTTAAGTTTGTCTTGAGCAAAAATACTCCCAGTACAAACAAATAAGAAAGACATAAAAAACAAGATGGTTGTTTTCTTTGTGAAGTTTAATTTCATTGTGATTAGTTTAGTGTTTAGATTAAGTTAGTAAAGTTAGTTTTTGTAATAAGAACAACCTAAAATCAACGGGAATTGATTCGTTTTTTAACAGTTTTTAACATTAAAAAGCAGTTATCTTTTAAGAAGTTCTAATTTCTTTAAATCTATAGTTGGTTGATTTCCTGAAGCTTTTCTAGTAAAAAAAGTATCTATAGAAGTGGTGTTGCTAAAGAAACCACAATTTTTCATGTAAAACTGGTCGTTTTCAATTCCTCCCTCATAATCCATTCTAGATTCTTTTCTTGCTGTTGCGTCTGCGGTGAATTTTGCTTTTGTTAGCTCTGTCCATCTATTATCTGAAGTATACACCCATTGATTTTGATACATTCCTTTTCTAGAAACATTTCCTGTAGAAGGAATAAAATTTTCTAAAAACGAATAAGGCTTTGTAATGTATCTTGTTGTGTGTGGTCTTCTAAAACTAGCTATTAATGACCATTTGTTTTCTTCTGGTGAAAAAAAGTAAGCAGAATAATCAGTTGAATTGTTAACAGAAGGCACTCCTTTTAATAGAAACTTATAAGTGCTTTCTGCTTTCCAATCATACACTTTATAGCTTTGTCCGCCAGAACCTTCATTACCAAACTCTCCAGAAGTAACGCCATCTCCTTTACCTAGTAAAATGATTTTATAATCATCTGGAATGTCTTTTGGGTTTTGTGTGTTATAAGGACTCCAAACTGAGAATAAAATTCTGCGTTCATTTTCAGAATTCACTTGTATTCCAAAATAGCCATCTTTAAATCCATTAGCCATAAAATATGAACCGATTACATCTTCTCCTTTTGGAATTGAAATTTCATTATAAAACCAAACAACATCTTTGTCTTTAGGAGTTTCATAAGATAAATGAACAGAGGGGCCTCTTCGTCCAAAATAAAAATCATCCTTAGCAAAATACACCTTCGATTTTGTTGCTTTTCCTGCGATTAAAAATGATTTTATGTCAGCAATATGAGTATCACTTTTCTCTAATCCTTGAATTTCTATAAAATGATACCCAACTGTTTTTAAATTAAAAACCCCAACATTTATAGTCTTAAAATCTTGATTTGTAATCTTAATATCCTTTGATTCTTTACCAATTGTTACTCTAATTTTTGAAGTTCCATTTAATACTTTTGCATTGATTCCTAGATGCAAATCGCCAATTTCTGTAACTTTAAAATAGGTACGGATGTTACTTTCTGTGTTTTCCCAATTCTGAATTCCGTTTTTAGAAATTATCTTTCTATCCTCTTTTGTGTTATTATAAACCCAACTATTACCACCAGTAGGGATTTCTATAGCATCTGTAAGTTTTACAGCTTTGGTTGTACATGATAGTGTAGTGATCATTACTAAAAGTAAAAGGGCACTTTTTTTTAGACTCTGCTTGGTATTCATTGTATTGTTTTTTATAGTTTTCAATATTAGAGATAATTTCTGTAGACACCAAATCTGTAATAGATCACCTTCAATATTATTCAATAAAATATAGTTCTACATTTTTGTACATTTGCACTTCAAATTTCTGAATACATTGAAAAGAAGTACACAACATATGCTAAGACAAATTAAACTATTGGTTTTTACAATACTAGTTGTATTTACTGCTAGCTCACAAACCATAGAAGATATTTCTTTTGGTACAGATGATACTTTTGAAATTGTTACATGGAATATAGAACACTTCCCTAAAAACAATCAAACGACAATAGATTATGTAGGTCGTATATTAAAAGCTATAGATGCAGATGTTTATGCAATACAAGAGGTTGGTAGCATTGTCAAATTTAATGAATTGGTAAATAGCTTACCAGATTATGAAGGCTATTTAGAATCTTCATTTTTTGCTGGATTAGCATATATTTACAAGAAAGATGTTGTTCAGATTAATAGCATTTATGAAATTTATACCACCTCAGAATATTGGAAACCATTTCCTAGATCTCCAATGGTAATGGATTTAGTTTTTAAAGGAGAACGAATGATTATCATTAACAATCATTTTAAATGTTGTGGAGACGGAAGACTTGATGCAGCAAATCAGAGTGATGAAGAAGTAAGAAGAAAGAATGCAAGCAACTTGTTAAAACAATATATAGATGAAAATTTTGCTAATTTAAATGTAATACTTGTTGGTGATTTAAATGATATATTAACTGATAGTGATTCAGATAATGTGTTTAAAGCATATTTTGATGATGCTGAAAATTACAAGTTTGCAGATTATGATATTGCAACTGATGTTTCATCAGGATGGTCTTTTCCTACTTGGCCATCGCATTTAGATCATATATTAATAACCAATGAGCTATTTGATGAATACACTGATGAAGATACAGTAGTACAAGTAATTAAAATAGAAGACTACATAACTGGAGGTTGGAGTGATTATGATACTAACATTTCAGATCATAGACCAGTAGCCATGAAATTTAAGCTAAATCAAACATTAAGCATTGAAGATGAAGTGGCACAGACAATGGGTTTTAACAATTATCCAAACCCGTTTACTTCTAGTACAACATTTACGTTTAATACAATTTCTGAGAAAGGAAAAATAGAGATTTTTAACATCCTAGGACAAAAAGTTTTTTCAAATAAAATTGTAATTGGACAGAAATCTATTACTTGGAATGCAAAAAAAATGCCTTCTGGAATTTACATAGCTAAATTGTCGGTAAATAATAGTAACTTTGCAACATTAAAACTTGTGTTAAATAAGTAAAATCACCTATTTCCTAAAGCAATCACTTATTATCTTTAGTATCGCAGTGAAATTATAGCCCTGACTATTACTTTAATAAAACAAGTTAAGATATATCTTTAAGGAATAATTATAAATAATTTAAAATAATATATGGCTAAGTCGCAACAAACATATAACAAAAGTGAAAAGGAAAAGAAGCGTTTAAAAAAACGTGAAATGAAAGCGAAGAAAAAGGAAGCTCGTAAGGCTGACAAAGGAGGAGGAATTCAATTTGCATATGTAGATCATAATGGTCAGTTAACAGACACGCCACCAGACCCAACATTAAAAGTAGAAGTAGATGTTGAAGATATTATTTTAGGAATTCCTAAAAAAGTAGAAGAAGATTTTGACCCTATAAGAAATGGAAAAGTTTCGTTTTTTGATAGCTCTAAAGGATATGGGTTTATCTTAGATACAGATACTCAAGAAAAATATTTTACGCACATTAGTGGTATCATAGATGAAATTACTGAAAATGATAAAGTAACTTTTGAATTAGAAAAAGGGCTTAAAGGCCTGAATGCTGTTAAAGTAAAATTAAAGAAATAAAAAATCAAAATTATTTTTTGATTGAAGATATTGACCTCAATAATAATTTGTTATTGAGGTTTTTTTTGTGGGAATTTTTAAAAATAGCATTTAGAAAGGCTATTACTTACTCTCATAACAAGGTTTTACAGCTTCTGTTTGAATGATTTTTTATTTCCATATATTTGTTAAAACTATAGTCAAACTTATGAGAAATTTACTGTACATCGCATTTATTGGGTTATTCTTATCTTCATGTAATAGTGAACAAACCAAACCGAAAAATAAAATTGATTTTGATGGAGTTGATCACTCTATAAAACCTGGAGACAATTTCTTTGCCCATGTAAATCAGAATTGGCTAGATGCTGCAATTATTGCAGACGATCAAGTTGGAGTTGGTTCGTATAGTTTTTTAAACATTCCTCAAAAAAAACTATTGGAAAATATTTTAACTGAAGTTTCTGCTGGAAACCATAAAACTGGAAGTATTGAACAAATGGTTGGTGATTTTTATGCTTCAGGTATGGATACAGAAAATATTAACAAACGTGGTTTTGAACCACTTCAACAAACGTTTACTAAAATTGATGCAATTAGTAATATTAATTCTTTAATGAATTTTGTTATTAGCGAACTTAGTTCAGGAAATGGATCCATCATTAGCATGTATGTGTCACCAGATAATGAAAATAGTAGTGTTAACATGTTACATTTTGGTCAGGCAGGATTAGGTTTGCCAGATAGAGATTACTATTTCAAGACAGATGCAGCTACAGTTACAATTCAAAAAGCATATAAGAAATACCTTTCTACATTATTTACTTTATCAGGAGATACATCAGCTCAAAAAAGTGCTGAAGTAGTTTATACTATTGAAAAGAAATTAGCGGTATCTCATAAAACAAGAATAGAAAGAAGAAATGTAAAAGCCAATTACAATAAAATTGCTGTTTCTAAAATGAATAAAATGCAATCTAATATAGGTTGGTCTACTATTATGAAACAGTTAAAATTAAATATTGAAGCTGTAGATATTAAGCAACCAGCATATTATAATGAATTAAACAATGCGCTGGTATCAATTTCAATTTCTGACTGGAAAACGTACTTAAAAGCAAATACATTATCTAGCTATGCTGATATCTTAAGCAAACCTTTTGAAACTGCAAACTTTGAATATACAAAAGTGTTATACGGACAATCTACTCAAAAAAAGCGTGCACAATTAATGGTTCAAAAAGTAGACAGACAACTTGGTTTTGCTCTTGGTCAGTTATATGTTAAAAGATATTTTAATGAGGAAGCAAAAAAGAGAGTTTTAGATTTAGTAAATAACCTACAAAAAGCATTTGAAACAAGAATCAATCAATTAGATTGGATGAGCGATGTAACAAAAAAACAAGCAAAAGAGAAGTTATATACAATCACTAAAAAAATTGGATACCCTGATGTTTGGAGAGCATACAATGCAACTATTCACAAAGGAACTTATTTTGAAAATGTAGTTGCCTTAAAACAAAATGCATATCAATATAATATTGCAAAGTTAGACAGAGCACCCAACCGTGATGAGTGGGGAACAACACCGTCTACTGTTACCGCGTATTACAATCCACCATTAAATGAAATTGTTTTTCCGGCTGGAATATTACAGTTCCCTTACTTTGATGTTACCGCAGATGATGCAGTAAATTATGGTGGAATTGGAATGGTAATAGGACATGAGTTAACACATGCATTTGATGATCAAGGTGCTCAATATGATAAAGATGGAAATGTGAAAAATTGGTGGACAGATGAAGATTACACAAAGTTTAAGACAAAAACTCAGCAAATGATTGACAGATATAGTTCTTTCACTGTATTAGATAGTCTACATTTAAAAGGAGCTTTAACTGTTGGTGAAAATACGGCTGATAATGGCGGTATTTCTATTGCCTATGATGCATTTAAACTAACAGATCAAGGAAAAGGAAATAAAAAAATTCAAGGGTTTACACCAGATCAACGATTCTTTTTATCTATTGCCAGAATATGGAGAGTAAAAACACGTGATGCATACCTGAAAAACTACATTAAAACAAACTCACATTCACCACCAATCTGGCGTGTAAATGGACCTTTAATGAATTTTGACCCCTTCTATAAAGCTTTTAAGATTCAGCCAGGCGAGAAAAATTACAAGCCAAAATCTGAACGCATCAAGATTTGGTAAAATATAGTGTAGATTGTATAGAATCATAGTATGATTACTATAAACAGTAGTTATCTTTGCACCACTAAAAATAATACCAACCACTACATTTTCTATCATGGCAAATCATATAAAAAATCAAGAAGAGATACTACGTAAATTAAATATTTACCAGTTAAACGATATGCAAGAAGAAGCAATTACTGCTATTGATAAAAATGTAAATACCATTTTATTATCTCCAACTGGTACGGGTAAAACTTTGGCTTTTGTATTGCCCTTACTTAAATTATTGGATCCAGAAGTAGCCGAAGTTCAAGCATTGATTTTAGTGCCATCTCGTGAGTTGGCTATTCAAATTGAACAAGTAATCCGTTCTATGGGTTCTGGTTATAAAGTAAACGCTGTGTATGGAGGAAGACCAATGTCTAAAGATAAGATTGAGTTGAAACACGTTCCTGCAATACTAATTGGAACACCTGGTAGAGTTTCTGATCATTTTAGTAATGAGCGTTTCTCTAAAGACTTCATTAAAACATTAATTTTAGATGAGTTTGATAAATCCTTAGAAGTTGGTTTTGAATATGAGATGAGAGGTATCATCAATCAATTGCCAACTATAAATAAACGTATTTTAACTTCTGCTACCGAAGGTGTTGAAATTCCTGATTTTGTACGATTAGACACCCCAATTACAATTAATTATTTAGGAATGAGCACCTCTAAATTAACTGTAAAAACGGTTATTTCTCCAGCCAAAAATAAATTAAACACCTTATTGCACTTGCTAAATCATATAGGCAATCAACAAGGAATTGTTTTTTGTAATTTAAAAGATAGCATACAAAGTGTAAGTGCTTTTTTAGACAGTAAAAACATCAGTCATGGTTGTTTTAATGGTGGTATGGAGCAAAAAGATAGAGAGCGTTCTTTGATTAAGTTTAGAAATGGAACCAATCAATTATTAATTGCGACAGATTTAGCGGCAAGAGGAATTGATGTTCCAGAAATGAAATATATCATTCATTACGAATTACCAAGAGAGAAAGAAGAGTTTGTCCACAGAAATGGTCGTACAGCAAGAGTTTCTGCTAAAGGAACCGCCTATATCTTAAAATGGAAGGATGAACTGTTGCCAAGTTTTATAAAGAATTTTTCTGGAGAAGATATTAGTAAGCAAGCCGTTCGGAAACCTGTTTTTTGGGATACATTATTTGTTTCTGGTGGTAGAAAAGACAAAATATCTAAAGGAGATATTGCAGGGTTATTTATCAAACAAGGGAAACTTACCAAAGATCAATTAGGAATGATTGAATTAAAGCAAGACTGTGCTTTTGTTGCGATTCCTGCAACATTGGCAAGTGAATTGGTAGAAAAACTAAATAACACACGTTTAAAAAAGAAAAAAGTTAGAGTCACTAAGATTTAAAGATTTCTACTAAATTAGTATTCGGTTTTCTATATCTTTACTTTAATGAGTTTTTTTGATCAAGTATTATTGTTTTTTAGTGCTTTAGGTGCATTCAATGGCTTTCTTTTAAGCATGTACTTTGCTTTTTTTATCAAGAAGAAAAGCAGAACGACTTATTTTTTGTCTGCATTGATATTTGTGATTAGCATACGAGTCTTAAAATCGGTGTTTTTAACGTACTACCCAGAAACCTCTAATACATTTATTCAAATTGGACTTACTGCATGTTTTCTTATTGGACCTTTTCTATATATTTATGTAGAAGAATTTATAAAAACTGTAGAATCCAAGAAATCAAAGAAATGGTTACTGCATGTAATACCAGTACTAATTGGTATGCTATTTATTGGATATTTCTTTCCATATAGAGAGAATTATAGGCTTTGGAATAGAGTCCCTTTTGGTATTTTAGGTTGGTTATTATTAGTTCAATGGCTGTTGTACGTTGTGTATTCTATGTACTTAATAAAGAATTCGTTGTACAATGTGTTTTCTAGAAAACAAAAAGCTACAAGTAAAGATTTTTGGATTGTAAACATCGTTATTGGTGTTGCAATTATTTGGCTAGCTTACAATACAAGCATGTATACTTCCTATATCGTTGGCGCATTGTCATTCTCTTTTACTTTTTATATTACGTTACTGATTTGGGTTTTAAAACAACGAAAAGTCATGTTATTTTTTGAAACACCTTCTAAATATGCTAATAAAAGGATCAATGTTATAGAATCGAATCATATTGAAAGTAAACTTCAAAAGCTTTTTAATGAAACGCAGTTGTATAAAGAACCGCAATTTAAACTAAATGATCTTGCTGTAGCCATTGATGAAACGCCTCATAATTTATCAAAGTTTTTAAATGATAACTTAGAGAAAAATTTTTCTAATTATATCAATGAGTTTCGAGTACTAGAAGCGATAGAAATGATAAAAAACAACCATGAATATACTTTAGAGGCCATTGGTTTAGAATGTGGTTTCAAGTCTAACTCATCATTTTATTCAGCTTTTAAGAAATTAACAAATCGTACTCCAGCTCAATTTAAGAAGACATTGGCTTAGTTTTTTTATTTGAAATTATAATTCCGAAGGTATTTACAAGATCCAAAAGACCATTTTACACAGCATGCCTGTACATTTGATTTTTATAAACAATAGAAATCATCACCATGAAAAAATTTGTATTCATTACCTGTATCCTTTTTGGAATTCAAACAACAACTGCACAAACTGAAATTGAGTCAATCAAACAGACATTAATGAAATATATTAATGGATCAACAGGAGGAAAACCTAAATTACTAAAAGAAGCATTTTATCCCGAGCTAAATCTATACTATGTTAGAAAAGATGAGTTAAAGATTTGGTCAGGCAAAGCATATATTGAAGATACCAAAGAAGGAAAACCAACTGGCGAAAGTGGAAAAATACTATCAATAGATTATGAGAACAATGCAGCCATGGCGAAAGTAGAAATCTCTCATCCTAAAAGGAAAACTCCATATATTGATTACTTTATGTTATTAAAAGTAAAAGGTAATTGGATGATTATACATAAAATGTTTACAAAGAAACTTTAATATAATCAATAGAATTGATTTGTGCATTAATTTAAGCATTTACTAGTAAATCTCATAAAACAGTACTTACCTTTGCAAAAAAGAATAGGGTATGTCTACACAGTTTTCAGAGTTAGGAATTAATGCACAAATTGAACAAAGTTTAGTCGATTTAAAGATTTCTGTACCTACAGATATCCAACAGAAAACCATTCCTGTATTACTAAACCAAAAAGAAGATGTGGTGGCATTGGCAAAAACTGGTACTGGTAAAACAGCCGCTTTTGGTTTGCCTTTATTGCAGTTAATAGATACAGAGAATTCTAATATACAAGCTGTTATTCTTGCACCGACAAGAGAGTTGGGACAACAGATCTATAATAACTTGGTTTCTTTTGCCGCTAACAGCCCAGAAATTTCAATGGCGGTTGTTTGTGGAGGAATTCCAATTAAACCACAAATAGAGCGTTTACAATCAGATACTCATATTGTAGTTGCTACACCAGGACGTTTGGCAGATTTGATAAAGCGTAATGCGATCAATGTAAAGAACATTTCATATTTCATTTTAGATGAAGCAGATGAAATGGTAAGTGCATTAAAAGATGGATTAGATAGCATTATTAAAGAAATTCCTAAAACTAGAAGAACCTTTCTTTTTACCGCAACAATGCCAGGTGCTATCAAGCAACTGGTTCAGAATTATATGTCCAAACATGTAATTCAGATTGAAGCGGATATGACTTCAGTTGGTCATCAAGGTATTGATCATCAATATGTAGTGGTAGAACCAATAGAAAAATTAGAAGTGCTATTGCATTTTTTAAATTCTAAAGAAGGCCAAAGAGGAATTATCTTTTGTAAAACAAAAGCAGCAGTTAATAAACTAGCCAAGAATCTTGCCATTAATAAATTTTCTTCAGGAGCTATTCATGGTAGCTTATCACAAGGAATTCGTGATCGAATCATGGGGCAATTTAGAGAAGGATATATTGATATTTTGGTGGCTACAGATTTAGCAGCTCGTGGAATTGATGTAAAAGAGATTTCTTATGTAGTAAATTACCATTTGCCAGACACTTATGATGCTTATGTGCATAGAAGTGGACGTACAGCCAGAGCAGGAGCAACCGGACTTTCTTTGACTATTTTGCAAGAAGAAGAAGTTGTAGATATTGCTGATTTTGAGGACGAATTAGGAATTAAATTCACGACCTTTAAAAAAGCAGATGCCCAAAGCATCGAAGAGAACAATGGCTTATTATGGGCAAAGAAGATCTTTAAAACAAAGCCAAATCGTACCATTTCAGAAGAATTTAGAAAGAAAGTAAGAACGGTTTTTCATCACCTAACAAAAGAAGAATTGATTGAAAAAATATTGGCAAATCACTTAGCGCAAAACAACACCCCAAATTCTAAAGCAGAGAATTCTAAGAAGAGATAAGTACAAGACAAATTTTATACCAAAAAGATTCATTAATAATTTATAAAAAAGTCCTGCTTCAGTAGGACTTTTTTAGTTGTATAAATAATTGTACAACTTCAAAAAGAGCATAGTTCCTTTAGGTGATTTCGTATTAAAAAATTATGTTTGTAAATGAATTTGAATACCAAAAAAAAAAAATAATGAAAAAGAAATACCTAATTCTTCTACTTAGTATAATTACAAGTATAATACATGCTCAGTTAAGATATCCTATTACAAAAAAGAAGCAAGTAATTGATATCTACCATGATATAGAAATTACAGATAATTATCAGTGGCTAGAAAATACAGATAATCCAGAAGTAACTAGTTGGGTGAAAAAGCAAAATAAAGTTTCTTTAAAATACTTAAACAAACTAGCAAATTCAAATGGTTCTAAATCTAAAATAAAAGAATTCCGTTGGCATGAAATGAATTACGATACATACACAGCTGACAAGGATAATGATAAAATGTATTATACATTAATGTATCCCGGGCGAAATTCTTTGCCTAATATTTATTATACAAAAGGGAATAATACTAGTTTTGAAAAGTTAATTGGCCCATCATCAATTTCAACAAAAGATAGAATAATATTTACGCATTTAACTCCTTCTCATAATGATAGGTTTTTAGCATATCAATACAATAGAAATGGCAGTGATTGGGAAGAAATTAAAATTGTAGGAGTAAAAAAAAGACATTATTTTAAAGAGACATTAACAGAGGTTTTATCACCACAAATCAACTGGTATGGGCAAGGGTTTTTCTATATAAAACATAAATACAATGCTAAAAAAATATCAAGAACTTTTCCAGAAGTGATGTATCATAAATTAGATACTCCACAATCTGAAGACACAACTATTTTAAATGTAGATACTGAAAATGAATCATTAAGCATGTATGGGATAGAAAAGAAAAACTTATATCTCATAAAAAAAGCAGATAAATCTAAAAATAAATTTAGTTACTATTATTTAAAGCCAAAAAGCAAAACAAAAAAGTTTACACCAATATTTAAGAATATTAAATATGATATGAGTTTTGTAAAATTCAAATCAGACACAGTTATTGCTATAACACGAATTAAAAACAAAAAATATTTAATTTCATTTCCTATAAACCAACCTAAAAAGTGGGCACTTTTAAGTCCATCTTATAAGGATGCTGTGTTTACAGATTATGAATTTACAGATGAAAAGATTATTACTTCTTATCAATCAGAAAATTCATCTATAATAGCAATTTCAGACTTTAAGGGAAAGGTTTTAGGAGAGATTGTTACTCCAGAAGGGCTAAGTGTAAGTAGACTCTATTATCATAAAGAGAAGAAAGAACTGACTTTCAAGTTATCTTCGTACACAGTACCACCAGTAACTTGTCAAGTAGATTTATCTACTTATAAATTTAAGTATCTAGGAAAGACTGAAGTAAGCTTTGATGCGTCGAAGTATAAGTTTATGAGAAAGAAGTTTATCTCTTATGATGGAAAAAAGGTGCCTATGTTTATTGTATATAAAGATTCCATTAGCAAAAATGGAAATACGCCATTTTTATTGAAAACTTATGGAGGTTATGGTAGTATTGCCAAACCGTCTTTTGATCCTGGAATTATTTATTTTATAGAAAGTGGTGGTGCGTTTGCATACGTACATGTTAGAGGAGGGGGAGAGTTTGGTTATGATTGGTGGCAAGATGGTAAAAGGTTAAAAAAGAAAAACGGTATTTTAGATTTTACTAAGGCTGCTGAGTTTTTAGTGAAAGAAGGATATACAACGCATAAAAATATTGGTATAATGGGTACTTCTCATGGAGGTTTGATCACTGCAGGAGCAATGATAGAAAAACCAAACTATTTTGGAGCGGCAGTCATTAATGTAGGAGCTTTAGATATGATTAGAATGGAAAGAACTCAAGCAGGTGCTAATTATATTAATACAAGTGAGTTTGGTACTGTTAAAAAGAAAGATGAATTTTTGAATATCCTTTCTTACTCGCCATTATTTAGGGCGAAAGATTCTGTAAATTACCCATCAACATTATTAATTACAGGAAGTGATGATAGTCGAGTTCCACCATATCATTCGTACAAGTTTGCTGCTAAATTGCAAAATGGATCCAATCAAATAAACCCCATTTTATTATGGTCACAAGATAAAGCAGGACATTTTGGGGCTAATCAGTACAATGACATCATTAATGAATCTAGGTATATTTATAGTTTCTTATTGAATGAGCTAACAAAAAACAAATAAATTGTCACATGGTAGTTATAAAGATTTTTTTCACATTTTACTCTTTAATATTTAGTGCTTAAGAAGAGGTTATTACTCATTAAAGCAATCAATAACCACTTGTGTTTTTACGAAAATAGCATTTCAAATGAAGCTACTTTTTTTATCTTACAAACCTCAAAGTAAATTCATTAAAAAGAGGTAGTTTTGCGCCGTAATCTGAAGGGTAATAAAACATCCAAAATAATAAAGAGAAGTTTGAAATGAGTGAAAATAAACCCAATCTAGACATCGCATCTTGTATTAGTACGCTTCAGAACTTATTGGAGGATACCAATCAGCTTTTCGAAATCCCAGAAGATCAAAGAGTAGCTCTTTTTAAGGCCGCAGGTGAACTTTCTAGACCAAATCGTGATGAATTTCAACGACGAAGAAAAGACGCCAAAAAAGCTGCTAAACGCAAAATGATTGCGAAAGATACACATGCCAGAAAATCAACCGGAATTCGTTCTGCTCGTGAAGCGGCATTGTTTGTAGCTCCAAAATTATTAGGCGCTGCTGAGATTTCTGAAGAAACCTTAGAATTAGAATCTCCAAGAAACTGTTACGTTTGTAAAGCAGTATATACTAAATTGCATCATTTTTATGATACAATGTGTTCTGAATGTGGTGATTTGAATTATGCAAAACGCTTTCAAACGACAGATTTAAAAGATCAAGTTGCTGTCATTACAGGTTCTCGGTTAAAAATTGGATATCATATTACCTTAATGTTATTGCGCTCTGGTGCTACTGTCGTTGCTACTACGCGTTTTCCTGCGGATTCTGCGATTCGTTTTTCTAAAGAAGATGATTATAAAGATTGGAGTGACCGTTTACATATTCACGGACTCGATTTAAGGCATATACCAAGTGTAGAGATTTTCTGTAATTATATAGAGCAAAAATATGATCGTCTGGATATCTTAATCAATAATGCAGCACAAACAGTAAGAAGACCTTCAGGCTTTTATTTTCATTTAATGGAAAATGAAAAATTACCTGTAGATCAACTCCCAAAATTGGCGCAAAATTTATTGAAAGATCATACAAGTTGCTTACAAGAACTAACAGACTTAAGCACGTCAACAGCTAAAACAAGTAAAAACAATATACTACCGGTTACTTGGCACGGACCAGAGCCAGGAATTGGTTTACGTAACTCAGCAGAACTTTCTCAGATTCCGTATAGTTTCGACAACTCTTTACAAACAGCAGAAGTTTTTCCAGAAGGACAATTAGATGTTGATTTACAACAGGTAGATCTAAGAAAAACCAATAGCTGGCGCTTAAAGCTTGGTGAAATTGAAACCACAGAAATGGTAGAAGTACAGCTGGTAAATGCTGTTGCACCTTTTGTACTGTGTAATCGTTTGTCTAATTTAATGATGAAAGAAAACACCGGTAAAAAGCATATTATCAATGTATCTGCAATGGAAGGTAAATTTCATCGATTTAAAAAAGCAGACAGACATCCACATACAAATATGGCTAAAGCTGCTTTAAATATGTTAACACATACATCTGCAGCCACTTTTGCGAAGTCTGGTATTTATATGAATGCAGTTGATACTGGTTGGGTAACTGATGAAGATCCAGTAGAATTGTCTAAAAAGAAAGTAGAAATTCATGATTTTCAACCACCATTAGATATTGTTGATGGTGCGGCAAGAGTTATGGATCCTTTAATTGATGGGATAAATACAGGTAAACATTGGTGTGGTAAATTCTTAAAAGATTATTTCCCTATTGATTGGTAGATAATGTTGCAATACTGTAAAGTCTTTGTAATACATCCTTAAAAGAAACTCGTAAAATTTAGAAGTACTAAACAAAGCAAATCCTCAACAATTTATGTTGTTCTGGATTTGCTTTATCTGCTTGCCTGAAAATAAAAAAACCTCCGAAAGGAGGTTTGATTTTAAAGTCGCTATCTTAGAATTATATTTTATCCCCCAATAAAAAAATCTTGATTACAACGATTAAAATCTTTGCGAATTTATAAAAACACAACGACAAAGTTATAGGTAAAAATACCTGATTTAAAAATAAACAGGTGTTACATTCATAATAATACACTAAAATGTATTTCAACGGGGAACTTTAATAACTACACAATCAGTATTAAATTTCATGAGCAAATTAATTAGCACTAGAAATCATAATCACCATAAAACCGATGCTATTATTGAGCATATGAATTGCAAGGCTATATACAAATCCGTATGTTACTCTTGTATATCCATAACACAGCGCACTCACTAGTTTATCCATTGTAATTATTGGCATCAAGAGTAAATGCTCCAAGCTAAGTTCGTAGTTAAAAATATGTATCCAAGCAAAGGCGAAACATAGTGAGTAAAAGATCCATTTAAAATTATTATTCCAGAATAATTCTAGCCAATTTTTAATTTTGGTGATGGAAAATAATGCATAGGTAACACACAGTGTTCCTAGTGAGATGAAACATCTTTCAATAAAATGATCATAAACATCACTTAATTTGGTATGATATACTCCTTTACTAACAAAATAATATGTTAAAATACCTAAGCTTAATGCCAGAAATATGGGCTTAAATTTCAATGATAATCGAAAGGCAATTTCCTCTAATAATGGCAGTATAAGTACTGTTACAAATAGCAATGCTATTGGAGAGAAACGTTCTGCCATATTACTCCTGGTTAAATTTTCTGCATCATAAAAAACACCAATAGAAACTCCTATAATAATTGCCAATATAAATTTCACCACAAACATAGTCCAAGCTCCTTTTATCTTTTGAGAGATAGTTAATGCATGGTTTGTAGTATTGATTGGAGTAATTACGAATTTCAATAATTGCTTAAATTCGTTATAGTAGTGTTTGGGGGTTAACAATTTTAAACTCATTGTATTATGGTATTTGTTTTGTGTATTTTGTTGAATCACTTGTAGAATGCTTGTTGTAGCACTATATATTGATACTTTAGAGACGAGTTTAACTTTATATTGTTACACGTGAATAACAGTATTTATCTTAAGAAACACCAGTGTTTTCAGCCTATTATATAGGTTTAATGTATCAGGTATGTTCTCGATAAGATTAGGAAGTAGTAATCTTAAATTATGTTAATCTAGTTTTAATTCTTTGTTAAATGTCATAATTCATTGACACACAATATGTAAAACACAGTCTTCTTAGTATAACCCACAAAATATTTTTAAAATGAAAACCGAGAGCAAAATTATCAAAAAAATTAAAAAAACAATTCTACAATCAAAAAGAGAAATTTGGAACAAAAAAAGAAACTATATGCATAGATCTAGAATCATGTTCTACAGTTAATCTATTTCTTATCAAGTAAGTTTAAATCGAGCTCATTAAAATTATGTGCAGCCTTCACTAAAAGTGTAGATCCAATTGATTCGAATAAGTGAGTTGTTTTTAGAACAAATTCAGCTTGTTTTTCAATATTAAAATTTGGAATACCAATAATGGTAAGATTTGTAGCTTTTGATTCTTCTTCAATGATATGATAAAACCTCTTTTGTTCTACTGCATTATTGATGATTTTAATATCTACATTAACGCGAATATCTTCAACCAATTTAGCTATTTTAGATTCAATAATAGAAACATCTACGTTGTTGTTGTTTACAAAAAGTACTCTGATATTTGTGTCATTCCACCTTGGAGAAGCAATAATGAAGCGTGCAATGTTCAACATCATTTCAGCATTTTTACTATCCGTTTCTCTCCACCAAAAATCGACAGAACTATAGTCTCCAAATTTAGATTTTCTATCAAAGTCTAAATACAATAAGTTATAATCTAAATGTAATAAGGTTTGTGTCATCTTAGAATATTCTTTAGAATTCTCTAAACCTTTTGGCCAACCCATCATAATTGTATTTGGTTCAACACCAGAAAAACCGAAGGTTGAAGCAATGTTGGTAATACCATTGTAGATATTATCGACCTTTATTTGTCTCGCAAAAATCCCCAATTCTTGAAACTTTTCATCTTTAACAACTTGGTCTATTTTTTTTAAAGGTGGTAAGTTGTTTTTTGTGTCTAAAATGAGGTTGAAATTGGTAACAATTCCTGTGCGACCAGAAATGGTTTTACACAGCTCTAATAAATAAGATTGATGTTCACTTTTACCACTAAACAGAATGATATTAGGATTCCAATTGGAGTTTTCTTCTACTTGAGCATCAATTTTTTTAAGCCCTTTATTCACTACGTTTTCCCAAACACTTTTCCAAACATCATTAGATTGTAATTTTACTTCTTTACGTTGTAGCCTAAAGTACATAGCGCTAATAACAGCTAATGCAACGATCATTGCCAACATATCTAATTTAAACATCACAGCAAAACAGGCAACAAATCCAATTAAACCAATCCATCTCTTCACTTTAAATTTAGGCTGAAAGTCTGGATTTGCCCAGCTTTCAAGGAAAAAAGAAATATTTATAAATCCATAAGCAGTCAAATAAAACATAGAGACAACACGAGCAATAATATCTAATTCACCAATAAGAATACCAATTTCAGCAATTACAAAAGCAAGAAACAATGCATTTACAGGTTCGTTGTTTGCTCCTTTTCCTTTGCTAAAAAAAGTGGGTGTAACTTTATCAACAGACATCGCTTGCAAAATTCTTGGACCACCAAGAATGCCTCCAAGAGCAGAAGATAATGTAGCTCCCCAAATTCCCGCCACAACAGCAGGGGCAAAGAGCGCAATTTTCATTAAGATATTATAATCTGTTTTTAATACTTCAGAATCAATCGTATAGGCCATAAAAAAAGCAAGCATAATATAAACTACAAGACCAACTCCAATTGCGTATAAAGTACCTCTTGGAATCGACTTTTTAGGGTCTTCTAAATCACCACTCATGGCAATTCCAGCAGTAAAACCAGTAACTGCAGGGAAAAATACAGCAAAGACAACTTCTAAAGGAACCCCATTTTCATCAGAAAATAAATGTATTGTTGTTGGTGCAAACTCTGTAGAGCTAAAAAATATTGAAATTAATGAAACAACAATTGCTGCTAGAATTACAAACTGTGTTTTAATTGCTACAGATGTGCTTATAAGTGCTAATGCTGTCAATGCCAAAAGAGCAATAGTTCCTGTAATTCTTAAATCATTTATTGAAGTTCCAAATCCTAAATAGGCATTAAAACTTTCGGCAAAACCAATTAAATAAAGCGCGATTGAAAAAGCTGTTCCAACAAACAAAGCAATACCAATAGAGCCACCAATAGGAACTCCCATACTTCTGGATAGTACATAATAAATACCTCCAGCACCAATTTTTTTATCCGTAGCAACAGACGATACACTTAAACCTGTAGTAACCGCAATAACATGGGCAATAAGTATAATAACAATCGCTCCGATTAAGCCAGCATTACCAACAACCCATCCCAAACGCATATACATGATAACTCCAAGAATGGTTAAAATTGAGGGTGTAAAGACACCTGCGAAGGTTCCAAATTTACTTTTTTGCGGCATTAATTAAATTTCATCTTTGAAGAAAATAATAGAAGGTGTGAATATAACTATTCTTTTTATTTTCAAGAATATTTTATTCTAATATAGTTATGGATGATAAAAATAATGCAAAACTTGTATTTAGTTTTAATCTAAAAACTACAAAAAATGAAGTGAATACGCTATAGTAAGATGTTGCTTAAGAAGCTCTATGAAAATTTGTTTTTATTGTATGTATGGTTTAAGTATAGTTCCATTTGAATATTTAAGTAAATTATTAGAGATGTATTGTTTACGTATAGGTTAAATATTTCTACAGAACATTTAATCTCAATAAATTTATAATCTAAATTAAAATATTCCTTTTTTATGCCTGCATCAAACAACTTAACTAAATATATTATCTTTTTTTTATTCATTTTTAATCAATTTTATAGCTCAGCACAAAACATTCAAGTTGGTAGTGCTAGTTACACAAAAACTTTTCCTGGATCAGATTCCGCAGGAAGAAATGGATATCCTTCAGGAGCACCTCAATTAAGTGGTAATGCTATAGGAAAACCTGTACCGACAAATGATTGGTGGTCAAAGCTTGTAAAAGAAAATCATGCAGATAATCTTTTTAATTATCCGATGACCTTAAAAACTATGAACCAAGGTCTAATTGTTACTTACATACCTTGGGGAGTTATTGGAGATTCTGCACCTATTGAAATAGGACTTATAGGATTGAATACTACAAAAGCGACAGTTTCAGATTATTCAGATTGGACGGTTACAATGAATTGGAATGATTCTTCCCATAATTTAGAAGCTACTACTGGAATTGGAATGCCATTTATCTATTTTGAAAAAGACATAGATGATATTGTAGAAATAAAAGTTAATTCAGGAACTACTACAATAGCAAATGAGTTACTAATTATTACAAATGCGACGAGCGGAGCAGATTTTGTGTTTTATGCTCCAGTTGGTAGTATATGGTCACAATCTGGCACTACATTTACTTCAACTTTAAATGGGGAAGATTATTGGTCTATGGCAATGTTACCCCAAACCACCTCTAATGTCACTACCGCTGCACAAGAATACAAGAAATATGCATATGTATTTCCAAGTAACACAACAACAGCGTGGAACTATAATGAAAATACATCTAAAGTAACGACTACATTTACAGTAGAGACAAATGTAAAAGAAGGAACAGAATCAAATATGCTATTAGGTTTGTTGCCACATCAATGGAGTAATTTAACTTCTAGCTCTGCACAGCCTAATGGAGATGTTTACAGTTCTGTCCGTGGAGATTTAAAAACATTAGTTGGCAATACATTTACTGTAGAAAACACATTTAAAGGGATATTACCAACTCTACCTTATTTAGCAAATTATAGCTCTGGATTTAGTCCATCTGCATTAGATAAAAAAATATCTCAAATAGAAAATGATGGGTTAGCAACTTGGACAGACTCTTATAACGAAGGTCAAGTAATGAATAGATTAATTCAAACAGCCAGAATTGCTGACCAAATGGGAAATACAGAAGCAAGAGACAAAATGATAGCCACAATTAAAGAACGTTTAGAAGATTGGCTTTCTGTTGCTTCTGGAGAAGTAGCATTTTTATTTTATTACAATACTAATTGGTCTACTTTAATAGGCTATCCAGCAGGTCATGGGCAAGATAATAATATTAATGATCATCATTTTCATTGGGGATATTTTATCCATGCAGCAGCTTTTATGGAGCAATTTGAACCTGGATGGGCAAATCAATGGGGAGATATGATTAACTTATTAGTACGTGATGCAGCTTCAGAAAACAGAAATGATACTGAATTTCCTTTTTTAAGAAACTTTAGCCCATATGCTGGCCATAGTTGGGCAAACGGATTCGCCACTTTTCCGCAAGGAAATGATCAAGAGTCAACATCAGAAAGCATGCAATTTGCATCCTCTTTAATTCATTGGGGAACCATCACAGAGAATAATGCAATTAGAGATTTAGGAATATATATATATACTACAGAACAAACAGCTATAGAAGAATATTGGTTTGATGTATATGAAAGAAATTTTCAAGCATCACAACAGTTCAGTTTGGTGTCAAGAGTATGGGGAAACTCTTATGATAATGGAACATTTTGGACAGCAGATATTGCTGCTTCTTACGGAATAGAAATGTACCCCATACATGGAGGCTCTTTATATTTAGGGCATAATAAAAGTTATGTAGATAAACTATGGAACGAAATATCTTCTAATACAGGAATATTAAGTAATCAAGAGAATCCAAATTTATGGCATGATACTTATTGGAAATACTTATCATTTACAAACCCGCAAGCAGCTATTGATTTATATGATTCTTATCCAGATCGTTCATTAAAATTTGGGATATCAGATGCACAAACATATCACTGGTTGCATGGAATGAATGCTTTAGGTACCGTAAATACTACAATAACTGCAAATCACCCCATAGCTGCTTCATTTACAGATAATGGTGTAATAACTTATGTTGCTCATAATTATTCTAACACACCAATTATTGTGACGTTCTCTGATGGTTATAAGTTGAATGTTCCTGCAAAACAAATGGCTACAAGTAGAGATGCAAATATTTCAGGTGTTTTATCTACTGATTTTATTCAAGCTTATGCAAATGGAACTGTAAATCTTAGTGTTAACACTTCTGGAACAGGGATTTCAAAAGTAGAGTTTTATGACGGAACAAAGTTTATTGGTGAGAAAACTAGTTCTCCTTATACTTTTAAAGCGACTAATTTAGAAATTGGGATTCATGGTATGTATGCTAAAATATATGCTGGGAATCTGTTTAATGTAACCAATATTATTGAAATTCAAGTAGGTGAACAAGTACCATATTTAACCGAAGCATTTGAAATTCCGGGTACTATTGAAGCAGGTAATTATGACATATTTGAAGGTGGTGTAGGTCAAAATATTTCATATGTTGATACTTCACAAAATAATGAAGGTGATTATAGAGTAGAAGAATATGTAGATGCCATTTCTGATACAGCAGAAGGTAAGATTGTAGGTTGGATAGCTGCAGGTGAGTGGTTAGAGTACTCAATTGATGTACAGACTCCTGGTAACTACGATGTTTCACTACGATATGCATCTGGTAACTCTAGTGGAGGTGGACCTATGTATTTCGAAATTGATGGAGAAAAAATAAGTTCTGATATTTCTCTTCCGACAACAAATGGTTGGGATAAATGGAACACTATAATTGCTAATAATGTTTCATTAACCCAAGGAAAACATATTTTAAGATTAGTGGTTTCAAATGGTGAATTTAATTTAGGTAAAATGACTTTTACACATGCTTCTGCTTTAGGATATGTTGCACCAATAGCTGATGCTGGACAAAATGTAGTTGTTATACTTCCTAATTCTTCTGCGAGCTTAGATGGCTCTGCAAGTAACGATCCAGAAGGTGAGATAATTACGTATAGTTGGGAGCAGATTTATGGTCCTTCAATAATAAGTTTTGACAACAATAATGTTGTATCCCCTAATATTTCTAATTTAGTAGAAGGGGTTTATAAATGCCAATTAACAGTTAGTGATGGTACATATACTTCTAAAAGTTATGTGCTTGTAATTGTACAGTCAAATGCAAATTCAAACCCAACAATTTCAATTACTTCTCCATCAGATAACACTTCTTTTTCAGAAGGATCTAGCATTACTATTAATGCATCTGCCTCAGACTTAGATGGCACAATTTCTTTAGTTGAATTTTTTGATGGGACCACAAAAATTGGGGAAGATAATTCTTCACCATTTAGTTATAATTGGTCAGACGCAATTACAGGAAATCACCAAATTACTGCTGTAGCAACTGATAATGGTGGTGCAAATGGCACTTCTCAAATAGTAAATATTTCAGTAGACAAAGTAATGTCTTGCACAGAAACATCTAGTCAGGCTCAACAAGGGGCTTTTTCTACAGGTTACAAAGCAGTTTTTGAAACTGTTGGTACTAACGTTACTATCTCTTTTGAGCTATTAGATACTGATAAAGTTGGTGTTATAGCATATTTATGGAAACAAACACCATTCGGGGAAGTTCAAATGGACAATGTATCTGGATTAAAATTTTCTAGAACAATTAGTGGGGTTGTAAGTGGTGAAATGATTACTTATGCATGTAAATTTGCTTTCTCTGGCGGTTTAGCTGTTACCAAGTACATTTCGTATCAAGTGGGAAATGATTGTAACAGTTTAAGTATAAATGATCATTATTTAAATCAATCAATAAAGCTATACCCAAACCCAGTAAAAAATACGTTCTATATAAATTCTCAATTTGAATCATTAACCAAAGTTGAAATATATTCATTGATCGGAACAAAAATCAAAGAAATTAATACTAACTTTTATACAGTTAATATCGAAGATTTATCAAGTGGTCTTTATTTTATTAAAATATTTACTGCAAAAGGTCAAGTGACAAAAAAAATAATTAAAAAGTAGTCTTACTTGTAATACTTATAAATAGTGCTTTTATTCACTTTTAACAATCTTTTATAAACTACTCTGTTATTCATTTATTTTTCAAGAAAAAAGGTCATGTTTTTTTGTGAAATTTAAATATATAATTATGAAATTACCAAGTATACTGCTGAGTCTCTTCTCTAGAATGTTGCATAAAATAAGACTCAAAGTGTTTTAGATAGAGCAAAACGTTTTAAGGTAATTGTTGTTTACTTAAATGTATAACGTTTCTCGTCTATTGAAGAGTTGTTTAACAATTGGTTAAATGTTTTGATGGAATTAAAATCTCGGGTAATTTCTTCAGATACAGCAATTCCAGAAACGCCTGATTTAAATATATATATGTTCAATAACAAAAGAACAAAAGCATATGGCTTGCTATATACGAACGAAGTTTAGGATGCTGTTTTAAGAAAAAAGGCGCCGTATTAAAAAGGTTTAATCTGAGAATTTACATTGCATAATTTACTGTTTTTCTCTTCAGTTCTTAAATTGTGTTAATCAAGTTCTAATTCTTTGTTAATTCTTCCAAAACATTGTCACATAGCTTCAAAGTTTTCGTCTTCTTAGTATAACACTAAAAGCATTTATCATGGAAACCGAGAACAAAATTATCAAAAAAATTAAAAAAACAATTTTACAATCAAAAAGAGAGACTTGGAACAAAAAAAGAAATTATGGACATAAATATAGAATTGCATTCTTTAGTTAATCAGTATCTTATTTATTTTATTATAGAGTAGAAGTAAAGCAAAATATCCGCAGTTTACATCCTTTTATGAAGAATAAAGAATCAAAAATACACCTAACATAATACCTACTAAAGGAATTAGTTTTTTACGCTTGTTCTTTTCTTTAAAAACAAGACCTCCAATAACAACAGCAATTAGTATTTGACTTCGTTTTATAGCAGATAATAGCATAATTAATGCCTCAGGATCTTGTAAGGCTTTAAAATAAAAATAGTCTGCTGCTTGTAATAAAACTCCAACTGCAACAATTGACCAACGCCATTTAAACGCTTTTCTCTTTTCTACATAAGGAAACCATGTTATTGATAAAATAACTGCTAAAATGAGTAGGGTGTAAAAACAAAACCAAAATTGCAAGGTTTGTGGATTCAAAGTTAAACTCTGAATTAAGAACTTATCATACAATCCGCTAGACGAGCCTAAGAATGTTGCGCCAATAATAGCAAATATCCATTTATTCCGTTTGAAATTAATACCTTCCTTTTTTCCTATTTTTGAATACAAAATTACTGAAGAAATAATCAAAGAAAACCCAATCCATTGCAAGAAAGTTGGTTGTTCTTGATAAATTAAAATTGCTCCTATAAAAGTAAAAAATGGTCCTGCTGAGCGAATTGGAGTTACAATCGTTATTGGTAAGTGCTTTAAAGCATGAAATGCCAACACCCACGATGCTGCCATTATCATTGATTTTATAAAAATAAAACCATGTGTTTTCCAGGTAATACTTGTTATATGAAACCCTATTTGTTTTGTGTATTCTGGAAAATATAGAGAACCAATAAAGAATGGTAGTAACACCAATAAACCAGTACTAATAGTCCCAAAAAGCACAGGAAAAACCTCATTTCCTTGTACTGCATGTTTCTTACATAAATTGTGTAATCCTAAAAAAAGCGCCGCCAATAATCCCAAATACATCCACATGGCGCGAATATAGTTTTTTACGCTATTTTGGGCTTAGAATACTTCACTATTTATTTATTTAAACGATCTTTCTTTTTCATTCCGAATAATAGTCTTGGGATATTAAAAGGGTAAATCAATACTCGATATATGATTAAAATAAGAGGGAATGATGTTAAAAATAGGATTCCAATTTTTGAAGGAATATTTACATTTAATTGAATAATATAGTATCCCAATACAATAATGATTGTTTGATGTAATATATAAAAGGGATAAATTGCTTCATTGCATTTTTGTAGTAGTGTACTTTTTTTGTTAAACCAAACTTGTCCATATCCTAATATAGTAGTTACAAGTGTCCAACTAACTAAAGCACAAACTAAATACCAAAGACCCCATCTGCTAGCTATTGAAAGATAGGGCGAGATATATTCACTTGGCAACAGGTAATAACCGTAGAATAGCAGAAAACTTATTATAAAACATATAAAATTAAATTTACGATACGATTTTAGATGATTCCAACTATTATAAGACGCTGTAAACAACATTCCAAAAACAAAAAAATATCCATAATAAAAAGTAGAAGAGAGGTTTGTAATATCTTTAGAATCACTTGGGTTTACTTTTTTTAAGAGTATCGTTATTACAATTAATGGAACTGCCCATAATAAGATTCCGTACTTTTTAGTAGTAACCTTATCTAAGAGGTTAATCAAGCTATCAGATTTCGATGATTTTAAAAATAAAATAAATGGAATTAGCATCGAAGATAAAACAAAGAGATTCTTAATAAACCATAGGTGATTTATTTCAACAAATAAACCACTTGTATACACATCCCAATACGAATTAAAATCTTTAATGTGCTCATAATAGGTTTGCGGAGGAACAATAAATAATACTCCAAAAATAAGCGGAATTATTAATCGTGAGCTTCTTTCTTTTAAAAACTGTACCCAAGTTCTTTTAGAAAAAGCAAACATGGTTCCTGTTCCAGAAATCAAAAATAATAAAGGCAATCTAAATTGTTCAAAAAACACCATAACATCATCAAGTACTTTACTTGATTCGGTATTCATTATATGAAAACCATCTCCATTAAAAGGCATTCCAACGTGATGTAGATATACAGCTAGTATTGCAATTACACGTAACCAATCTAAATCATATCGGCGTTTTTTTTCTGTCATTATACTTGTTTTTTCGTTTCGTTTGCAAACGTAAAAACAAATTGTTATGTAATAATATTTCTGTGACAAATGACAAACAGAAGTGACGAAATGCAAGCCTTTCTACTACTTATGTTTTAGATAACATGGCGTTAAACTTGGTGATATTAGAACGAGAAACAGGAATTGCAATTGAACAATCTTTTAATACCAATTGGTATCCTTGTGCATTACCAGAAGTAGATTCTATTGCGTGTAAATTCACTAAATAGGAGCGATGTGTTTTAAAGATAAATGGGAATGCTTCTAGTTGATCTTGTAATTCTTTAAGCGTCATTCTAATTAAAGTTTTCTTAATCACATTTGATGAAGTAATAAATAACTCTATATAATTACTCTCTACTTTTGCATACAAGAATTCTTCAGTTTTTAGGTCAAAACTCTCATTTACAATTGGAGTTTTGATGGCAACTATTTTGTTACTTGATGAGTTTGAGGTTGAATTAGAAAGCTTTTTTAAAGAGCTACTGTGTTTATTTATTAATCGCTCTAAATTTAATGGTAAAACAATCATTAATATAAGAACTCCAACTAAAAAGGTGTTACGAATCTCTTCCCACAAATAACCAAAAGACCAGTTATTGGGATTTATGTAAATTAAATCACGAATTAAAAAATCAACGATACCAATTAATAAAAGCACAATTGATAGGTTAACTATCTCCTTGCCAAGTGTCCAAGTTACTTCCTCTTTTATTATCCTGTTTATGATCATAAAACAGCCAAGAGCAATAGGAAATGGAATAAATGCGTGTATACATAAAATCCATATAAAATTGATTTTATGTTCAGTAACATTAACATCAAAAGGTTGGAAAAAATAGGAGAAACTAAAACTTAAAACACAGATGATTAATAACAGAAACAGCAACCTTTTTGTATTACCATAATAATACGGATATGGTTCTTTTAAATAGCCTTTGAGTTGTTTCTGAAATAGTCTCATTGTTAAAATGTATGACGCATTTCTTCTGTTGATGATGCACTTAGTAATTGATTAAATGTTTTGATTGTATCAAAATTTTGGGTGATTTCTTCTGAAACCGCAATTCCTGAAATACCTGTTTCTAAAATATCTGTAACATCTTTTGTTGTAATATCACCAAAACCTATAATAGGAGTTTCAGTTTGTAAGGCTTCAGAAATTGCAGTATATCCATTGACACCTAAAACAGTATCAATAGCGTCTGTGTTTGTTCTATTTCTAAAAGGGCTTAAACGGATATAATCTACTTCTTTTTCAAGTAAAGTCTCGCAATCTTGTAAAGTGTTTGCCGATCCTCCAATAATTTGCCAAGTATATAAATGCTTTCTAGCTAAAGTAGGGCAGACGTCAGTATTTTCAAAATGAACACCATCAGCTTTTACTTCTCTTGCTATTTTATAATTTCCATTAATTAGTAATCTGGTTTGAAAATGAGCTGTGATTTCTCTAGCTTCTGTTGCTAATTTTAGAAGTTTTTTTTCTGACACATCTTTTACATTCAATTCTACTAACTCGGCACCAGAAGTACATGCTTTCTGGATGTTTTCTAGATGCTCTTTAGGAGAATTTCCTTGAGATATATAATGCAATTTTGGTATAATCATGGTTTGTTTTCTAGTTATTAGAAATCTCATTATTGAAATCTCTCTACATATAACGAACAGCAAAAATACGAATGTTTAATGACTGATAACAACAGTTTCTAATTAAACAAGGTTGACAACATATCAAATTCTGATTTTTCTAAAGCTACGTTACCATCTAATGGAACTAATTTATCAGGATTGTCTTTCAAGTACCAATTTAGAATTCTTTTGCTATCTCTATTGTCTTTCATGCTCGTAATTACATTCATGTAACAATTTGGAGATTCAATCTTTATGGTTTTGTCGATATATCCAAACCCTTTATACACACCATTTAAAACAAGTGCAAAGGCATTTTCTTTATCATTTCTACCTTTTTCATTGATCACAAAACTTTCTGTTTTATACTGTACAGACTGAATTGCTTTATGAACTCTCTTATTATAAGAGTCAACACTTTCTTCATTTTTACAGATTCCTTTGCATTGTTTTATTTGGTAATGAAAACAGTTTGAAACATTGGATTGTAAATGACAATATTTAGGGCAAAGTTCAAATTCTTCGCAAAATTTTTCTATAAAAACTCTAGCTTCTGTTGCATTGTAAAATTTTGTGATTGGATTTGTTACAAATTTAATTTTATTGGTAGCAATATGTGTAATTCCGTTTCTATCCTCATATGTAAATAGGGCAATACTTTCTGCCGTTCTTCTTTGAGCTCTATTATACTTAGGATATATCCTTTTTATTTCAGAAGATTCAAGTAGTAATGCTAAAAGCTCATTACCTGTTTCTGTAAAAGTAATATTTGCTATTTCTAGACACATATTTACTTCTTTCTTAGTTTTATCATAGAGATGACTAAGAACTCTTTGTCTTATATTATTTGCTTTTCCAACATAGATCACAACATTCTCACTATTTCTAAAATAATAAACACCTTCTTTTTTTGGAAGCGTTTCAAAAACTTCTTTTGACAATAGTGGAGGTAACGTGGCTTCTTTAGATTTAGGGTTTAAGAAAGAGTTGATAGTATTAGTAGTGTCTTTCTCTAGAAGCATCTTAAATAAAATAACGGTTGCTTCTGCGTCACCTTTGGCTCTATGTCTGTTAGAAATAGGAATCTTTAAAGAAGTGCACAACTTTCCTAAACTATAAGACTTGAAACCTGGAATTATCTTTCTTGAAAGTCGAATAGTACATAGTTTCTTTCTTTGAAAACTAGCTCCTAAAGTTTTAAATTCTTTCTGAATGATATTGTAATCAAAGTTGACATTATGAGCAACAAACACTGTGTTTTCTGTAATCTCTAATACTTTTTTAGCAATCTGATAAAACTTTGGAGCATTTGCCACCATGGCGTCATTAATGCCAGTTAACGTAGTAATATAATATGGAATTGTACATTCTGGATTTACAAGACTGGTAAATTCATCCACTATCTTTTCTCCATCAAAAACGAGAATGGAAATTTCAGTTATTTTATCACCTCCAGTGGTTTCAATATCAATTACAGCGTACATCATGCTATTAACTTTTCTAATGCTTTTAGTTCAATTCCTAATTGATTAAACATTTGAGCGATGCTACTAATTTTTAATTCGTGCTCATCATATTCTTGCGTATTTATACTACAAGTGTATTCCCAAATTTCTAAAATATTTTCAATTGGTACTTCGTATGCATCATAGAGTTTGTTGTCAGAAACTAATAAAAGTGTTTTGCTTTCTTCAATTTTATTATAAACTCTTTTGTACACCAAACCATCATTTTCAGTTAAGATGATATATGTTCTACCATCTCTAACCTCACTAATGTCTTCAATATATTTAGCAATAATAAATGATCCGCTTTTTGCAGGTAACATTGAGTCTCCTTTGATAGGAAAAGCTCTGTGTTTTCCTGTAGGAAGAAAAGGAAGTTTTATTTTTCTTAAATCCTCTACATATTCAGGATCAGAATATCCGCTCAAATAGCCTGCGGATGCTTCTTGTGGAATGATTTCAATTAAGTCTTCATCTTCACTGTCAACAGTAATAGGGAATAAGACGCGTTGATTACCAATGTCAATAAAAGAAGTGTTTTTTGACAGTGTTAAATTGTTTCTTATCAAAATATCTATTGGTAACTTAAAGTAATCAGATATTTTCAGTAGAGTTTCAACAGAAGGCTCGGTTCTCCCAGATTCATAAGACATCAGTTTTGAACGAGAAATTGAAATTTCTTCAGACAATCCTTCTTGAGATAAATGCTTTAAGTTTCTAAGGTGCTTAATATTGTTGGCTAAATTCTTCATAATGTTTCAAAAATAAACAAACAATGTTTAAAAATGAAACTAATCCGGTAATTTATTTTAATCTTAAGTAATAGCCATATAGAAATTAAAGAAACTATCGTTCTTTACTATGATATTCAAGACTTACGATACACTATTTAATAGAGACAGTTCTAGCACGCTGCATAAAATAAGACTCAAAGCGTTTTAGAGTTGGGTGTATTTTTTCTGAATAAAGTACAAACTGACATTTAGTAATACTTTGAGTAATTGACATCATAGCAGTAAATGCAGCATTTTGAATTAGAAATTCAGCATCATCTACACTAAATATTTTTAATTCAGTAGCG